>OGNB01000793.1_pt1 | contig 21192 bp, 18 predicted proteins | sample 1573301 | NCBI WGS metagenome assembly OGNB01 (sample SAMEA2581914, study PRJEB24529) | metagenome | biome: Human gut stool | place: China | collected 2011
AAGGGACATTTATTGGAAATATCTGAATAAAGGCATTTTCAGTTACATCGGCAACGACGACTGGTGGCTCGATTCTACAGAGACTGACCATATCAACCGACAAGAATCGGACTATGACCTCTCCACTCACTTGGGGTCTTACCGGAGTGTAAAAAATGTCTACTCACTGATGCACAACAGCGGAATAGCCTCGCATCAAAAGGCTTTGAGCAAAGACAAACGCGTTATCATCCTGACCCGTTCCGGATTTATCGGACAACAACGTTACGGCTGCAACACCTGGAGTGGTGACGTGACCTCCACTTGGGACATGCTGGAGAAACAGATTCCTGCCGCACTGAACTATAGCTTGATGAACATCCCGAACTGGAACAGTGACATAGGTGGCTTCTTTGCCGGACGCTGGATGCAGTTCGGCACTTTCTGCCCGATAATGCGTTCGCACGGTACGGAGTTGCCCCGTGAAATCTGGAACTTCGGCAAGCGTGGCGAGTGGTGTTTCGATGCCCAGGAGAAGGTGATTAATCTGCGCTATCGCCTTCTGCCCTACGTTTACAGCACTTCCTGGGATGTGTTCCACAATGACGGTACATTCATGCGTCCTTTAGTAATGGATTTTGCGCCGGTTTACCTCCCTCAAGGCGCAGACTGGTGGGACTTCTGGAGTAACGAAAAGCAGCAGGACAGACAGACCTTGAACCGCAGTGTATCTTGGGAGGACAAGGCCCGTCCTCTGACGATAGAAGAGCGGGAAAGCAGTTTTCCGAACATGCTGAAAAGCCGCAAGTTCAAGGTTGTCCTGGTCGGTCAGGACTCCGGTACGAGAAACCGGCCGATGAAAGGCAGAAAGACAATAAGCTATGCAGGAAAGAAAAAGAGTATAAAGCTGTAACAGTAAAAAGGAGGAACGTGTCAAAACTACCTTACTATTTTTTAGGCGCGGATTACGCAGATTTCAAGAATCCAATTTGCATAGTCCGCGTTACTCCACGTAATCCGCGCCTAATATTACAGCATAATGAAGTGGTCATATACTTTGCTAAAAAGGAAACAACAACGGCAGCACAAATACCATCACCACTCCCATAATAATCTGCAACGGGAGCCCCACTTTTATATAATCCATGAATGTATATTGTCCTGCCGGCATCACCAGTGCATTGGGCGGTGTAGAGAACGGAGAAGCGAAACACATGCTTGCCGCAACCGTCACGGCAAACAAGAACGGAACGGGACTTACTCCAATCTGAATCGCACTTTGAAGAGCAATAGGGGCCATCAGCACTGCCGTCACCGTATTGCTGATGAACATGGTCATCAATGAAGTGGTGAAATAGATACCTGCCATCAACACAATAGGACCATAACTGCCCAACCCACTTACAAGACTGTTGGATATATATTCCGAGGCACCGGTCTTTTCGAGTGCAAGAGACATGGGGAGCATGGCTGCAAAGAGTACAATTGTTTCCCAGTTTATCGTTTTATAGGCGGCTTCCACATTCCTGAAACATCCCGTCAGCACCATCAGCAAGCCGGCAATCATCACCGCTGTCACCGGGGCCACGGGAATAAAGTCGAAGACCATCATGGCAACCATCAGCACCATGATAGCGGCAGCTATGGGCGCTTTATAATCCAGCGTCACTTTGGCGGCTTCTGCCAAAGGCTGCCCCAATACCACCCAATCGGAATCTTCCCTGCTTATCCGTGCGATGTCCTGCCACGCACCCTGCACCAGCAAAACATCGCCACTATGCATACGCTCACGTCCCAATTCACGTAATATATATTCCTTCTTACGACGGATGCCCAATACATTTACATTAAATTTATCACGGAACCCTGCTTCCTTCACCGTCCGGTTCACGATATTGGAAGAAGGCATCAACACAATTTCGGCAATTCCGATGTCATAAAAGTCAAGGGACTTGTCGGCTTTAGAGGCTTCTTCAGTGGTATGCCCGTCGAGCATTTCCATTAAAAAGTCTTCAGCAAAACGATTTACGTTCGATACCTCTCCCGTAATATAAAGCACGTCGCCCACCCAAATAGTCGTATCGGGTGATGCCAATTTCTGGGTAATAGTTTTCAGGAATCTATGTTGGGAAGAGTCTACACGCCGTACTTCAATGATATTCAGACCATACTTGCGGCGTACATCCAGGTCTATGATGGTTTTTCCTATCAGACGGGAGTCATTGACAGCCCTCAAACGGAACAGGTTGCTGGAAAGTCCGTACTCCTGTACCAGTTGGTCCAATGATTTACCTGACAATGTTCCGTCATTCTTTTTGCCTTTCTTGGAGAGAAACCATTTGGTCAGAGGCATTAAAACCAAAGTTCCCACTATCACGCACACAATGCCCACCGGCAAGAAGGAGAAGAAAGACAGCGGTTCAAAGCCCGCTCCCGTCAATGTATTCTGAATGACCAAGTTAGGAGGCGTACCGATAAGTGTCATCATACCGCCCATACTGCTGGCAAAAGCCAAAGGCATCAATAAACGGCTGGGATTCATTCCGGCACTCAGCGCCAAGCTCACCACGATAGGCAGCATCAAAGCCACCGTTCCCGTATTGCTCACAAAAGCACCAATGGCAGAGGTAACCAGCATAACCAGCAAGAAGAGTTTCAGCTCGCTTTTGCCTGCCAACTTTAGAATACGCGAACTTATCATTTTAGCCAGCCCGGTCTGAAAAATGGCGCCGCCCACAACGAACAAGCCCACCATCATAATCACCACCGAGTTGGAGAAGCCGGAAAGGGCCTCTTCAGGAGTAAGAATCTGAAATATCAATAAACCAATCAGCGCACAAAGCGCCACAATGTCCGAACGGACTTTGCCTGCTACAAAAAAGGCAGCGGAGAGAACAAGGATAATAAGGGTAATCAGCATAAATATGTATATTAAGAATGCACAAATATACTTATTTACGCATGATCACACAACCCCTTACTACCTCAAATTACTGATTCAGAACTCGAATTTTTCCAACTTCATGGCAGCCAGCCCCTGGATTTTGGGCACCAGGGCCACAAAATGGTCTGCTTTTTCATGGGCAGACAATGACTCTGCATCTTTCCATGTTTCACAAATCATAAGAACATCGCTGCGAGTGGCGCTCTCAAACACATCATAAGCAATGCATCCATTGTCCTTCAAGGAATATGCAACCAGTTCTTTGGCAGATTCCAATACTGCGGCACGGTTCTCCGCACTTACCTGAATAAAAACATTTAATCTAATCATACTTGTATAAATTTTAAGTGCATCGCAAATTTAAGCAGAATAAATATCTCCACCAACAAAAGTAAATTGTTATTAATTCCTTTCCCGCCGGATGAACCAATCTTTGGCAAGTATGTTGTCTCATCAGAATTGATTCTAACTTTAACTATTAAAAACTGACTTGATTATGAAATGTAAAGATTCTAATTTCTGGATCGGACTGGGAATAGGTTCGGTTGCCGGTGCATTGGCCTACCACTTCTCCCGTACGGAGAAAGCTAAAAAGCTGGAAGATGCCATATGCAGTGCCATCCACAAAGCAAGTGGCGAAGCCAAGGAGTTCATCAACACTGCTGAAGAAGAAGCATTGCACGTTGGCACCAAAGTAGCAGACAAGATGGCCCATGAGGCCCATGAGGCCGCAGAGAAAGCTGACAATCTGAAAAACAAGGTTCACAATTTTGCCGATGCTAAGAAATAAAACAAGCACTTGGAAACTTCTGAAGACGGATGTATTTTGATACATCCGTTTTTTCATATCGCCCCATCAGTTCTGCAGACTGCGCCGATTCAAAATATCATTCATATGCTCCAATGCCCATCCTACCAAAGATTCAATATGCGGCATCAGGCTACATCCGATTTCTGTAAGGTTATACTCCACACGGGGAGGAACTTCCGCATAGACTTTCCTGACAATCAGCCCGTCCGTCTCCAATGAGCGCAATGTAACCGTCAGCATCCGCTGGGAAATATCCCCTATGGTTTTCTGTATATCGCAAAAACGCATCGTTCCATTCGCTTTCAGTGTGACCAGCACAAGCATTGTCCATTTGTCTCCCAACCTGCTCAGTACATCCCGTACCGGACAAGCATCCATACGATGAAAATTTTCCATTCCTTTATTTTACCAATCAGTTCAACCTCAGCAATGGCGACTCTATGCTTAGTGTCCGGCATTGCACCACAAAAGTAATAAACTTACTCAAAATAACTATCGTTTCATACGATAATTAAAACATTCTTTATACTCGTAAATGCATCTGCCTCATCCGGATTATTTGTATTTTTGCAACATCGTTTCCTATTCATATGTAACTGCAAGACTCTTATGAACGTAAAAATAGAAGAAAGCTGGAGAAAACGCCTGCAAGAGGAGTTTGACAAACCTTATTTTGAGAAGCTGGTAGCATTTGTAAAAAGTGAATACGGGCATGCCAACGTGCTGCCTCCCGGCCATCAAATTTTCCACGTCTTCAACTCTTGCCCGTTCGAGAAAGTGAAAGTCGTCATACTCGGACAAGACCCTTATCCTAATCCCGGTCAGTATTATGGAGTCTGCTTTTCCGTACCGAAAGGAGTAGCCATTCCCGGTTCTCTGGCAAACATATTCAAGGAAATACATCAGGACCTGGGAAAGCCCATTCCGACTTCCGGAAATCTGGACCGTTGGGTAGCGCAAGGCGTGTTTCCTATGAATTCCGTCCTCACAGTACGTGCCCACGAAACCGGCTCGCACCGGAACATGGGATGGGAAATCTTCACAGACGCTGTTATCAAGAAACTGAGTGATGAACGGGAGAATCTTGTATTCATGCTTTGGGGAGCGTACGCCAAAGAGAAAGCCGCTTTAATCAATAGCAGCAGACACTTGATTCTGACTACCGTCCATCCGTCCCCACGTTCTGCCGAATACGGATTCTTCGGTTGCAGGCACTTCAGTAAAGCCAACGATTTCTTACGAAGCAGAGGGATACAAGAAATAGACTGGTAACGCGCTACAATACTCCGCTGACTCCGCTTCCAAACAAAGCAAAGTCCCCCAGGCACGGGTCGTCCGGAAAGGCCTCTGCCAGAGCTTCAGTAATCCGGCGGGCATTCTTCAAAGAAAATGTTTCTGTCTCGGTGAGTCCCAAAGCATAAGCCACACGGCAGACATGCGTGTCCAAAGGCACAATCAGGTCCCTGCAATCAAATCTCTCCCAAATACCAAAATCCACTTCCGGACCTTTCCTTATCATCCAGCGCAAAAACATGTTCAGTTTCTTTTGAGGACTCTTCGCCGAGACTTCCAAAAATGCACATAACCTTTCCATCGGATTACCGGCATACGTACATAAGGCATCCTCCAGACTGTCAAAAGCAGAATAGGCAGCATGCAAACGCCTGAAATAGGAATGAAAGTCAGCATAAGAAAGCATCCGGTAAAAACTGCTTCTGTCCGCAGCAGGAAAGTCATTCTTCCATTGGCAAGATAATACGTATTGATGAGGCGATACCCCCATCAACCTATGCAACTCATCAGCCTTTTTCAATATCTGCTTACGGTTGCCGAAACTCATGATGGCAGTCAGCAGCCCACTGATTTCAATATCCTGCTTCCGTTCATAGCGATGTGGAAACTGTATGGGATCGTTCTGAATGAAGCCGGCGCAATGATAGGCCGCCGCCCACTCCCAAAGTTGTCTTTTAATCTCCTCGGTCATCTGCAAGCATTTGTTCTTTTCATCTAAAATGCAAAGATATTGCAAATTGAGTGCAGAACTTTCATGCTTGCACGAAAAAGTTGTGCCGGGATATAGCTTATCTTATTTAAAGATATTGCATTTATAGCAACATCGGACAAGTAACCTATTTCTTTTCCTCCTATTTTTGCAACATGAAAAAGCCCAATAGAGCCATGCAGCAGAAAAAGACAACCCAGGAGGAATACCAAAAGTGTGTGAACGCAGTAGTGGATTATATAAATCTGCACCTCGGAGAAGAAATTGACCTGAAATCTTTGGCCAGGATTTCCCATTTCTCTCCCTTCTACTTCCACCGCATCATGAAAGCTTTTCTGGGTGAACCCGTCGGTACGTTCATTGTCCGGACGCGTACCGAAGCCGCTGCCCGGTTGCTTCGTTACTCGGACATGCCGATAGCGGACATAGCCTACCGTATAGGCTACTCTTCGCCCTCGTCACTGTCAAAAGTATTCAAGCAATTATACGGCATTTCACCATTAGAGTATCGTAACAATAAAAACTTTGTAATTATGAAACCAGCCATTATTCGTCCGGAACTGGAACTGAAACACGAAATCAAAGAAGTTCCTGCCCGAAATGTAATTTACCTCCGCCTCTTTGGCGACTATAAACTGAACGACTATTGCAGCGCATGGATGCGCCTTTGCCAGTTCATCCAGGAAGAAAAACTGCCTATGGGAGAAGTGATGCCCTACTGTATCTATCACGATGACCCCAAAGTGACACCCGCTGAAAAGCTGCGTACCGATGTATGTATGGTCCTACCCTCATTTGCAACGGCCAAAGGAGACATAGGATTTAAACAGCTCGCTGCAGGCCGCTATGCCATATTCCTATACAAAGGTCCATACGAACATCTGCAGGCCGTATACGATACCATCTACGGGAAGTATATCCCCGAAATGGAATGTAGCTTACGGGATGAGTCCAGTGCGGAACGTTACCTGAATAACCCCGCAGATACGGCACCGGAGGAACTGTTGACAGAAATTTATATTCCGGTAGAGTAGGCAAACTGTTCTGCCGGAGCTATCAGACTTTCTCCCCGGAAGAGTTTAGGAGCCGGACAGCGAACAAGTATTCGTTCCTCCATGGAGTAAAAATCGTTCCACCATGGTGGAACGATTTTTACTCCGCGGTGGAATGATTTTTACCTCATGATGGAACGAATAAATATCAGGCAAGCCAGTCGATACTATATTAGATACCCATATCTATACTGTATTGTAAAAAAGGGACACTCCCTTGTCTGTATGCTTGTTTTTATTCATTAATTTTGCACGACGCAATGCGAATCAAGCAATTGACGCAAACAGATAATTTTAAAATCTCCATTAAAATCAAGATAAAAGATGCAAAATGTTTCCATAAAAGGGTTTATATATGCGGCTCTCTCCTCTGCCACCTTCGGGCTGGCTCCTTTCTTCACCATTTCATTACTCCTTGCGGGCTTCTCCTCTTTCGAAGTATTGGCCTACCGATGGGGAATAGCTTCACTTACCTTGGTCGTTTTCGGCATTATGCTGGGCGAGACATTCCGCATCAGCAGGAAAGACTGGGGAACGGTGTTCATCCTCAGCCTGCTCCGGGCAGCTACCTCCTTCAGTCTGGTCATCGCCTATCAGAACATAGCCAGCGGAGTGGCATCCACCATTCATTTCATGTATCCGCTGGCCGTGGCACTGGCCATGATGGGCTTTTTCGGAGAAAAGAGGTCATTCGCCATTCTGTTTGCCGTGTTGGTGTCACTAAGCGGAGCTGGACTTTTGTCATCCGGCAAAATAGACTTTGAAGGAGGAAACACGACCATCGGGCTGATTGCTGCCGGCCTGTCCGTATTCTTTTATGGAGGATATATCGTAGGAGTAAGGAAGAGCCGTGCCGTGCAGATTCCCTCCACTGCATTGACATGCTACGTAATGGGGCTGGGAGCCTTGTTCTTTATTATAGGAGGATATCTGACCGGAGGCATCCGGCTGGCCAATGATACCCACACATGGCTGAATATTCTCGGACTGGCGCTGCCGGCAACAGCTATATCCAACATCACCCTGGTAAAGGCCATTAAATACATAGGGCCTACACTGACTTCCATTTTCGGGGCCTTGGAACCTCTGACAGCCGTAGTTATCGGTTGCCTGATATTCAATGAAAGCTTCACACCGGCCAGCGCCGTCGGCATGGCGCTGATAATAACGGCCGTTACAGTCGTGGTGGTACACGAAAAGAAAAAGGAGAGCCAGAGTTGATTGTCCTTATTTCGCCTTTTTATAATCCGTGATGAAACCCTCCATCATCCACTTGGCCAAGGCCTGGCGGTTCGAACTGATTACAAAACGGCGCTGGTCAAAAGTGTTCTGGATATTTCCCAATTCCACGAATACGGAAGCGGGAGAAGTATTGGCTAACACATAAAGATTGCGTGCGCTGACAGTTCCGGTAAACCCACGGTTGGGCTGGTGCTTGTCATATTTCGACTCGAAAGTTTTCTTCATGGTCTTAGCCAGACGCTTGCTGTCGGGCTTGCTTTTAGAGTGGTAAAAGAACACATCGGTCTGATGGCTCTTGCTGCGACTGTCCACATGAAGAAAAATGGCACGGCAATATTTATAGTTCTTGCGGTCCTTCTTGTAAAACTCATTGATTTTGGCGCAACGTTGCCGGAGACGTGCCACTTGGTTCAAGGGTATGGGAGCTCCCATGCACGTCTCACGTTTGCTGTTGGAAAGGTACTTGTCATCACGGATTCCGTCTTTAGCATCCTGGATAATGATACGGACTTCCGCCCCCTCTTGCATCAAGTTACGGGCAAGGCGCAAAGCCACATCATACGCATACTCATCTTCATGCAGTTCTATTTTGCCGATTCTGCCGATAGCTCCGGGGTCGGGGCCTCCATGCCCGCTCACTACATAAAAACAAGCGCCCTGCAAACGGTTAGATGTCACTTTTACACTGGCAAGCGCTTTCCCGAACAAAGGTTCATTGATTGTCTTCTTCCCATTGCCAACCGGCTTTGATAATGGGGGCAGTACATACTTCACTCCCAGCCGCAATTCCTCCTTCCCTTTAAGAAGTTTCTTGTTCAGCTCCAAAAACTCCTTATAATAGGCTCTCCCCGGGCGCTTGTTACGTTCCAGGAAAACAGAGATTCCTTCTCCACGTCTCGGACTATCCCGCTCTTCCTGAGCCGAAGCATTAAAAGCAAACGAAGTACAAAAGAGGATGGTCAGTAAACAAAATATGCGTTTCATATTCCAATTATTCATCATTTATTCGGTTCGCTACAAATTTCCAGCCGCTAATTTATAGCATTTTACCATACTTAAGCACAAAATTATAATTTTTTCCCTACTTTTGCGACAACTTACGCGTTTTAAAGAAAAGAAACTCTAAAAACAGATAGCATTATGGCAAAGCAATTCAAGCCGGAGACGCTGTGCGTACAAGCCGGATGGACTCCTAAAAAGGGCGAGCCCCGTGTACTCCCCATCTATCAAAGTACAACTTTCAAATATGATACCAGCGAACAGATGGCGCGCTTGTTCGACCTTGAAGACAGCGGCTATTTCTATACCCGCCTGCAGAACCCTACGAACGATGCAGTAGCCGCCAAGATTGCCGCCCTCGAAGGTGGTGTGGCCGCTATGCTGACATCCAGCGGACAAGCAGCCAACTTCTATGCCATTTTCAATATCTGCCAGGCAGGAGACCATTTTGTTTGCTCCTCTACCATCTATGGCGGAACATTCAACCTCTTCGGAGTAACTTTGAAGAAATTGGGCATCGACGTCACTTTCGTCAACCCGGATGCCAGCGAGGAAGAAATTTCCGCTGCTTTCCGCCCCAATACCAAGGCCCTATTCGGCGAAACCATCTCCAACCCTACGCTCGAAGTGCTCGATATAGAGAAGTTTGCCCGCATTGCCCACAGCCACGGCGTGCCCTTGATTGTGGACAACACCTTCCCTACCCCCATCAACTGCCGTCCGTTTGAGTGGGGTGCCGACATCGTAGTACACTCTACCACCAAATACATGGACGGACATGCCACCAGCGTAGGTGGAGTCATTGTAGACAGCGGTAACTTCGATTGGAATGCACACGCCGACAAATTCCCCGGACTGTGCACACCGGACGAGTCTTACCACGGACTGACTTATACGAAAGCCTTCGGCAAAATGGCTTACATCACCAAGGCTACAGCCCAACTGATGCGCGACCTGGGCAGCATCCAGTCTCCACAAAACGCATTCCTGCTGAACCTGGGTCTGGAAACACTGCACCTACGTATGCCCCAACATTGCAAGAATGCACAAGCGGTAGCCGAGTATCTTGCCCAGAACGACAAAGTGGCTTGGGTGAATTATTGTGGTCTGCCGGGCGACAAATACTACGAGCAGGCACAGAAGTACATGCCGAACGGCTCTTGCGGCGTTGTCACCTTCGGCTTGAAGGGCGGACGGGAAGAGTCTATCAAGTTTATGGATTCACTGAAACTGGCGGCCATTGTGACTCATGTGGCCGATGCACGTACTTGCGTGCTACACCCAGCCAGCCATACACACCGCCAGTTGACAGACGAGCAACTGATGGAGGCAGGTGTACGCCCCGACCTGATTCGCTTCTCGGTAGGTATAGAGAATGCAGAGGATATTATTGCCGACATCGAACAAGCGCTGAACGCCTAAAGGAATAAACAAAAGGGAGTGCATTTTCGGACAATGCACTCCCTTTTCATTTCAATATTCTCTATTACTCAACATTCAATATAATCGTCAAACTTTCCTTGCCTTGGTAGAAGGTCTTTGCTTTCACGACCAGGGAACCACACTTCACCGGTTCTTTCCATAAGGTTGACTGGGCAGTAGGTTCCGAACCATCAGTTGTGTAACGTACTTCAGCACCATCAATGGCCACATTAGCATACAGATTTCCATCTTTTACCAATAATCCCGGCTGAGGCAAGCGGAAGTTAATCCCATTCTTTGCCCAATAAGGCATTTCACTCTTGCTGATTTTCTCATAATAAAGTGCCAAAGCCTGATTGAAAGCCTGCTCCTCCCGTATATCGGATAAATTTTCCCATGCCGGATGGGCATTCCAGCCACGTTCTGCCAGCCCTAATATTTTTGGGAAAAGAAGATATTCCACGCCATCAAAACTACGGATAGTTTCGGCGAACAATTGCCCTTGTACACCCATAATATGCTTCTTGCCTATCTCTGTCAAAGCAGTCTTCCCCTTTTCCGCATTACCCAAATCAATGGGATTGCCTGCCATATCCACACGCAGCGAACGATAAATGCTGAAAGGAAGCATAGAGAAAGAGACAGACTCATCCACATAACCTCCCCAATCGAGTCCACGCTCGTCCGGATGACCATTGTAAGCCATATCCATATAGAAATTGCCCACGTTGCAAAGGATGACCGGGTAACCGTTATTGGCTGTCTGATAAACCACTTCATCAGAGCCCGGTACAGTATTCCAGCAATACACACCGGCAGCCTGGCCCCTCAACTGTTGATGAGCCTCTTCGGTATGCCCCAAAGCAACTTCCTGCCAACCACTGAATTTCAGTCCGTTCTTCTGCATCACATCCGCCATTTGCGTAATGAAATACTCTGACAAATCATGAGCTTTCGTCATGCCTTTTTCCTTCATCAGTTCCTGGCATTTCGGAGAGCCCATCCACACGCCGCGAGGCACTTCGTCACCACCCAAATGCACTGTGTACAGTGAAAGACCGGCTTCCTGATACATCGCATTAAGTTCCTGAATCACCTTCTCCATAAAACGGTAAGTAGAAGGCAAGGCGACATTCATCACATTGTCCGTATAATATTGTACAGAAACATAACGTGAAGTATCTTCCGGTTCACTCAACATATATTCTGTAGCTTTTCCCGGATCAGTTTCAAAATATTTGTTATAGCGTGCCTTCATGGAGACAATGGCAGCGCGGGCATGCCCCGGAGATTCTATTTCCGGAACAATGCGGACATGTCTTTCGGCAGCATACTTCAGCAAATCAATAAATTCCTCGCGGCTATAATATCCATTGCCTACAGTCTTTGCATCAGGGTCATAGCCACCGTCATAACATGGGTAGAGGCACTGGCTTTCGTCAGTGGTATGCCCGCGACGGCTACCCACAGCAGTCAGTTCCTCCAAACCGGGAATCTCCAAACGCCAGGCTTCATCATCACAAAAATGGAAATGCAGGACATTCAATTTATAAGATGCAAAAATATCCACCAGTTTCTTCAAGTTCTCCGGAGCGGTGAAATTACGGGCAATATCTATCATTTGTCCACGATATGCCAAGTCCGGATAATCCCGGATGGAGACTGCCTCCAGCAAATAAGGTGTCTGCTTATCCTTCAACATTGACAAAAGTGTCTGTGTACCATTAAAGATGCCATGAGGAGTGGCAGCACTGATTTTTATCAGGTTGTCACCTATATTGATAGTATAATATTCATCATTTACGGCCTCCTTCCTATCAAGCAGTTCTTCCAGCACAATCTTCACGGAAGCATTTCCGACAACTTCCAAACCATACAAACCTGTCAGTTTCTCTTTCAACAACTTGGCTTCACCGGCAAAGTTCTCCGGAAATACCAAAGCTACCTTACCTTCCAATACGACATTATCGCCTTCAATGGCTACCGCTTTCTTTACAGACGGAAGAATGTCTGACTGCACCAAAGCAGGAGCACCAGCCAAGCGAAGATTGGATTCATAAATCTTAGTCGCATCCGGATAGCCGCTCATTGACTCGGGAGAAGGAAGCGGCAGCGCCTTCAAAGCCACGGGCAACGGACTGCCCTCTTTACCATCCACAGTCTCCACCCAATAAATTCCTTCCGGTACATGGGAGTTCCGGTCCAGCTTGTAAGTGCAAAGGAAAGTAATCCGCATGGAATCACCGGGAGCCAGCGAAGCAAATTCGTCTGTCGGATACATTTTGAAAAAATTACCGTTCACTACCTCTACCTTCACTTCAGAGGCTCCTTCCTGCTTCACCCCTCGGGGAAGCTGTGAATAGTAAATCGTCCAGTTCTTTTTTAGAGGTTTTTGAGAGATATTCTTGAGAATAAAGGTATTCTCATAATATCCGGGTTCGATGTCACTTGCACCCATTTCCCAGGTCAGAGCAACCGGTGCCTTAGGTTCATTACTCGTTTTACATCCAGCAAATAGTGCCATTACACAAAATAATAATCCTGCCAGAGGAAGTTTCAAAATTCTCATGCAACTCATGTGTTAAGTTAATAAATGGGGGTAATTTCTAAAATCTGATGCCAAAAATAAGCATTTTAAGCTAATTAACTGATAAAAGTAATAGATTTTATTGACAGCGAGCTACAATTTAGAACTTTTATACCTACATTTGCAGCCAAATTATAACCAATTTAACTATTCTACCATGGCTAAAATAACCAAAGAAGCAGCCTTGCTCTACCATTCGCAAGGCAAACCGGGTAAGATTGAAGTAGTACCCACCAAGCCTTACAGTACACAAACCGATCTTTCTCTCGCCTACTCTCCGGGCGTTGCAGAACCGTGCCTCGAAATTGAGAAAAACCCGCAAGATGCATATAAATATACAGCAAAAGGCAATCTGGTAGCTGTCATCTCCAACGGAACCGCCGTGCTCGGCCTGGGCGATATTGGCGCCCTCAGCGGCAAACCCGTCATGGAGGGTAAAGGTCTGTTGTTCAAAATTTATGCAGGTATCGACGTATTCGACATCGAAGTAAATGAAAAAGACCCCGACAAGTTCATCGAAGCTGTCAAGGCTATTGCCCCAACATTCGGAGGTATCAACTTGGAAGACATCAAAGCACCCGAATGTTTCGAAATAGAACGCCGCCTGAAAGAGGAATTGGACATCCCCGTGATGCACGACGACCAGCACGGCACCGCCATCATCTCCAGCGCAGGATTGCTGAACGCCCTGGAAGTGGCAGGCAAGAAGATAGAGGAAGTGAAAATCGTCGTAAACGGTGCCGGGGCTTCCGCCACCTCATGCACCAAACTGTATGAAGCGCTCGGCGCACGCCGTGAAAATATCCTAATGCTGGACAGTAAGGGAGTCATCACCAGCGACCGCGAGAATCTGACCGAGCAGAAACGTTACTTTGCCACCGACCGTCGCGATGTACATACTCTGGCAGAAGCCATCAAAGGCGCCGATGTATTCCTCGGACTGTCAAAAGGTAATGTGTTGACCCAGGACATGGTTCGCAGCATGGCAGACCATCCCATCGTGTTTGCCCTTGCCAACCCTACTCCGGAAATCTCTTACGAAGACGCCATGGCGGCACGTCCGGACGTACTGATGTCCACCGGTCGTTCCGACTATCCTAACCAGATTAATAATGTAATCGGTTTCCCCTACATCTTCCGCGGTGCCCTCGACACGCAGGCAAAAGCCATCAACGAAGCCATGAAAATTGCTGCCGTGCACGCCATTGCCAACCTTGCCAAGCAGCCCGTGCCCGATGTGGTGAACGAGGCATACCACGTAAACAACTTCACCTTCGGTCCCGAATACTTCATCCCGAAACCGGTTGACCCGCGCCTCATCACCGAAGTGTCCTGCGCTGTGGCCAAAGCCGCCATGGAAAGCGGTGTAGCCCGTAAAGACATCGAAGACTGGGATGCCTACCGCCTGCAACTGCGCGAGCTGATGGGTTACGAAAGCAAACTGACCCGCCAACTCTACGACACCGCCCGCCGCAATCCGCAACGTGTGGTATTTGCCGAAGGCATCCACCCCAATATGCTGAAAGCTGCTGTGGAAGCCAAGGCTGAAGGTATCTGTCATCCTATTATATTGGGCAACGACGAAGCCATCGAGAAGCTGGCAAAAGAACTAGACCTTAGCCTTGAAGGTATTGAGATAGTAAATCTGCGTCATCCGGATGAAGCGCCGCGCCGTGAACGCTATGCCCGCATTCTATCTGAAAAACGTGCCCGCGAAGGAGTCACTTACGAAGAAGCCAATGACAAAATGTTCGAACGTAACTACTTTGGTATGATGATGGTGGAAACGGGTGAAGCAGACGCTTTCATCACAGGTCTTTACACCAAATACAGCAATACCATCAAGGTTGCCAAGGAAGTCATCGGTATCCGTCCGGAATACAAGCATTTCGGCACCATGCATATCCTGAACTCCAAAAAAGGTACATACTTCCTGGCCGATACGCTGATTAACCGTCATCCCAATGCCGAAACGCTAATCGATATTGCCAAGCTGTCGGAATATACCGTCCGCTTCTTCAATCATACACCGGTAATGGCCATGTTGAGTTACTCCAACTTCGGTGCGGATAAGGAAGGTAGCCCGGTAAGTGTACACGAAGCAGTGGATTATATGCAACAAAACTATCCTGACCTTGCCATTGACGGAGAAATGCAGGTGAATTTCGCCATGAACCGCGAAATGCGTGATGCCAAGTACCCGTTTACACGCCTGAAAGGAAAAGACGTAAACACACTGATTTTCCCGAACTTGAGTTCTGCAAACTCTGCTTACAAGCTGTTGCAGGCGATGGATACGGACTCCGAACTGATTGGTCCTATCCAAATGGGATTGAACAAGCCTATCCACTTTACCGATTTTGAGAGCTCCGTGCGCGATATCGTTAACATCACTGCAGTAGCAGTTATCGATGCTATCGTAGACAAAAAGAAGGCTGCCAAATGAGACGACCGTTATCAAAATTCCAAATAGTTTGCATTGTGCTGCTTTGGGCAGCACTTTGCTACATTGTTTTGATATCTGTCGAACGAATTGACGGTCCAATTATCCTAACGCTTGCCATTTCGGCGGCTTTAGTATTTATTCCCGTCATAAAGTCTCTAAAAAGAGGATAAATAATATCTTTTTATTCCATTTTGCGGTATAAAACAATAAAATTGTTGTCTTATACCGCATTTTCTTTATAAAATGTTTGCTCGTTTCATTTTTATGTGTACTTTTGCAACCGCAATGAGAGGAAAAGGAAACAAACCGAAAATCGAATTGTTTTAGGTAACATATAGTAGCAACCAATAAAAGAAATAGATTATGAATGCAGCTAAGGTATTAGAAGACCTGAAAAGACGGTTCCCCAACGAACCGGAGTATCATCAAGCAGTAGAAGAAGTTCTTTCTACGATTGAAGAAGAGTATAACAAGCATCCGGAGTTTGACAAAGCCAATCTGATTGAACGTCTTTGCATCCCCGATCGCGTTTACCAATTCCGTGTTACTTGGGTAGACGATAAAGGTAACGTACAAACCAACATGGGCTATCGTGTGCAGCACAACAACGCTATCGGCCCATATAAAGGCGGTGTTCGTTTCCACTCTTCTGTAAACCTGAGCATCCTGAAATTCCTTGCTTTCGAGCAGACATTTAAAAACTCATTGACAACTCTGCCTATGGGTGGCGGTAAAGGCGGTTCGGACTTCTCTCCGCGCGGCAAGTCAAATGCTGAGGTCATGCGTTTTGTTCAGGCTTTCATGCTGGAGTTATGGCGTCATATCGGCCCTGAAACAGACGTACCTGCCGGTGATATCGGTGTAGGTGGTCGCGAAGTAGGTTTCATGTTCGGTATGTATAAGAAGCTGGCTCATGAATTTACGGGTACTTTCACCGGTAAGGGCCGTGAGTTCGGCGGTTCGCTGATTCGTCCGGAAGCTACCGGCTACGGTAACATCTACTTCCTGATGGAAATGTTAAAGACTAAGGGTACTGACTTGAAAGGCAAAACTTGTCTGATTTCCGGTTCCGGTAACGTAGCTCAATATACGGCCGAGAAAGTATTGGAATTGGGTGGTAAGGTATTGACCATGTCTGATTCTGACGGTTATGTATACGATCCGGACGGCATTGACCGCGAAAAGTTGGATTACATCATGGAGCTGAAAAACCTCTATCGTGGACGTATCCGCGAATATGCTGAACAATATCCGGGTGTGAAATATGTGGAAGGAGCCAAGCCTTGGGGCGAAAAGGCTGATATCGCTTTGCCTTCTGCCACTCAGAATGAAATCAACGGTGACGATGCCAGAAAACTTATCGCCAACGGTGTAATGGCGGTATCCGAAGGCGCCAACATGCCTTCTACTCCCGAAGCCATCAAAGTATTCCAGGAAGCCAAGATTCTGTATGCTCCGGGTAAGGCGGCCAACGCCGGCGGTGTATCGGTATCGGGTCTGGAAATGACTCAGAACTCCATCAAACTGGGTTGGAGCTCCGAAGAAGTAGACGAGAAGCTGAAAAGCATCATGAAGAATATCCACGCCGCTTGCGTGCAATACGGTACGGAAGAGAACGGTTACGTGAACTATGTGAAGGGCGCTAACGTCGCCGGATTCATGAAAGTAGCCAAAGCCATGATGGCACAAGGTATTCTGTAAGAACAGACAGCCATAGTATAATAAAACAGAGGCGGGAAGATACAATGTCCCCCGCCTCTATTTTTTTATTTAATAATATTGTCTACATTTACTCCCCGTTAAAAGAGATTTCAAAACGATATGACAACAAAAGAAATTCCCGTACTGCTCCTTACCGGTTATCTGGGCAGTGGCAAAACGACCTTGGTAAACCATATTCTCGCCAATAAACAAGGTATCAGATTCGCGGTTATCGTCAATGACATAGGCGAGGTAAACATCGATGCAGACCTCATCCAAAAAGGCGGCGTTGTGGGCAAGAAAGACGAAAGCCTCGTTGCGCTTCAGAATGGTTGCATCTGTTGTACGCTGAAAACGGACTTGATAGAGCAAATAGGCGAAATCATGCGGATGGAGCGTTTCGATTATATCGTCATCGAAGCCAGCGGCATCTGCGAACCGGAACCCATCGCGCAGACCATCTGCTCCATTCCCCGCCTGGGCGGCATGTACACCAAATATGGCATCTGCCGCTTGGACTGCATCACTACCGTAGTGGACGCCCTGCGCCTGCAAAGCGAATTCTCCTGCGGCGACGACCTTACCCGGAAAGGGATTGACGAGGAAGACATTGAAAATCTTATCATCCGGCAGATTGAATTCTGTAATATCATTCTTCTGAACAAGGCGGCGGAAGTAAAGCCCGAAGAGTTGGAACGCATCAAGCTGATTATACGTACCCTGCAACCCGCGGCCGAAATCATCGAATGCAATTACGCGGATGTGAATTTAAAGAAGATTATCCATACAGGCATGTTCGACTTTGAACGGGTGGCTACTTCGGCGGGATGGATTCGCGGAATAGAGAAACAGGCCACCGAAGAGGAAGAGAAAGAAGCGCACGGACATCACCGCCACCATGAAGACGGGCATGCGCATCCTCACGAAGAACACGAGCACCGTCACGAAGCGCACGGACACCATCATCACCATCACGAAGGGGGCGAAGTGGAAGAGTACGGCATCGGCACTTTCGTTTACTACCGCCGTCCGGCATTCGACATTCACAAATTCGACCACTTCATCGCCACCAGATGGAGCCGCAACATCATCCGTGCCAAAGGCGTATGCTATTTCAGCCACAACCGCGACATGTCCTACCTCTTTGAACAGGCAGGCGCCCAGAAGCAACTGACCGAAGCCGGCTTGTGGTACGCCACAGCACCCGAAGAAGACTTGATTGAATTAATGCGTCAGGAACCCGGCCTGATGCGTGACTGGGATGAAAAGTACGGAGACCGTATGCAGAAGATAGTCTTCATAGGACAGCACATGGACAAAGAGCAGATTATACGCGACCTCGACGAATGCCTTGAATAAGGCGTATTTCCGTTTCCACCGGAGAAGACGGCTGTTTCCCTAATGGAAACGCCCGTTCCCCTTAAAGGAAACCCGAATTTCCAAGCAGGGAAACCGAAGTTTCTACCGTAGGAAACTGACGTTTCCCTTTAAGGAAACCGGAATTCCCGCCATGGGGCAGCCACATTACGCTGCGTTTCAGCCGGCTACCCCCACCAGTCATACCGTTCTACATACTCGTCGAAGTAGTCATCAAGCCGCAGGCCGAGAGCTTCCGCCTGGCTGACAATGTACTGCTGGGCGGCAGGGTCGATAAGGTATTCCCCTTTACGGGCGAGGTAATAGTTCTTACGCCCGAAGTAGGAAATAAGCCGCAAGCGGAATGTGCCCGCCACCCGGGTGAAACCGCGGGCGTAGCGCACCGGCGTATTCGGACGGGAATATTCGCACTCTCCTTTCATCGACTCCAACTTCCGGGGACTAAGCGTAGGCAGGAACGGATATTGCGGGGAAGCGTTCTGCAAGGCTATATAGCGCAGGCAGGTAAAGCGTTTCGTACAATCGGCAGAGGCACATACACCGAAGTTGTAAGGCGCCTGCGAATTCTCTAAGTTATTCATTTATTTTACAGATTAGTTTGTCTCAACGCTTCATAGACAGCCGGATGCAGGAAATAGCGCACGTCCCTGCCCTCTTCCATCGCCTGGCGGATAAAGGTAGAACTTATTTCGAATGTGGGCGAAGAGGCCAGTTTTACATTTTGAGGTAAAGTATTCCCGTCCACCGCATAACCGGGACGGGGATAAATAAGAATAAAGTTTTCCGCAAGAATACGCTCCGACTGATACCAGCGGGAAAAGAGCGCCCAGTTATCAGAACCTATGATAAGGTGAAAAGTATCTTGCGGGTAAGCCTGTTTCAATTTATCAAGCGTATGGACGGTATAAGACGGGCGCGGCAGATGAAACTCGAAATCGGAAGCCCGGAACTTGGGATACCCCTCGATGGCAAGCCGCACCAGCTTCAGGCGAAGCTCATCGCTCATCAGAGAAACTTCTTCTTTCAGCGGATTATGCGGTGTCACCATAAACCAAACCTCGTCCAACCCTTCGTATTCACAAAGATAATTGGCAAGAGCCAGATGTCCGATATGTACCGGATTGAACGAACCGCTGAAAATACCTATATTCACTTGGTAAATTGAAAATTAAGAATTGAGAATTAAAAAATGCCGGAGACTATGTTATCAAAGTTCTCCTTTCAGACGCTTCCAACAGCCGTAAATATTTACGCCGCTTATGAACATCACGATGAGCATGGCTGCGGCCGGAGTGTACTCCTTCAGGTCGACATTCAATATAGCCAAAACAATAGCTCCCAGGAACAGAACGATATTCAGGACTAACAGGAGCTTATTGGCTCTCGGCGATAGTTTTTTGATTTTGGTCCGCTTCATCGGTTCAAGAATTGAGTTATTACTTTTAAAGCTTCCGCTTTAGCCGTCTCCAAATCATCGTTCACAATCACCGTATCGAACTTCGGCGCGAAACCCAGTTCGTATTCGGCTTTCGCCACACGGCTCTCGATTACTTCGGGAGCATCCGTGCCGCGGCCTACCAAACGCTTCCGCAGTTCTTCCACCGAAGGCGGCTGGATAAAAACGGACAAGGCACGCTCTCCGTAGAATTTCTTGATATTACAACCGCCCACTACATCTACGTCGAATACAACATTCTGTCCGGCTGCCAACTGCTTTTCCACCTGTGCTTTCAGCGTTCCGTAAAAGCGGTCTTGATACACTTCTTCGTATTCCAGAAACTCATCATTGGCGATGCGGCTCCGGAACTCTTCGGGAGTGAGGAAGAAATATTCCACACCATTCCGTTCGGCGCCGCGTGGCGGACGGCTGGTTGCGGAGATAGAAAAAGCCAGGTTCAGGTTCTGCGTCAGCAGATAGTTGATAATTGTGGACTTGCCCGAACCGGAGGGGGCGGAAAATATAATCAGTTTACCCATCTATGGTATTTACTATTTGACGATTGACAATTTACTATTTAATACGCTGCATGAATATTCGGGACTTGTTCCTTACATTACATTCAGGACTTGTTCCTTAATCTGCTCCAACTCATCTTTCATCTGCACTACAATCTTCTGCATTTCAGCGTGATTGGATTTACTGCCCAAAGTATTGATTTCGCGTCCCATCTCCTGCGCGATAAAGCCTAACTTCTTGCCTTGTCCGCTGCCGCTCTCGAGCGTGCTGATAAAGTATTTCAGATGATTGGAAAGACGTTGCTTCTCTTCATTGACATCAAGTTTCTCAATATAGTAGATAAGTTCCTGTTCCAAACGGTTCTTATCATAATCTACGCTCAATGTCTTTTCAAGGGCATCCGTGATACGGTCTTTGACCTTTCCTACCCGTTCCTGCTCGTACGGGGCGACCGACTCAAGCAACCGGGCTATATTCCCGATTTTCTCACGGAACTTCTTCTCCAACGCCGCGCCTTCCTGCTTGCGGAAATCTATCAGATGCCCGATAGCCTCTTCTACCGCTACGTGAACCACCGCCCACTCCTCGTCACTCAATTCCTGCGTTTCATTCTTCGTCATTACGTCCGGCATACGAAGCAGTGTAGCAAACCAATCGGCAGGTTCGGGGATAC
>OGNB01000795.1_pt1 | contig 21166 bp, 30 predicted proteins | sample 1573301 | NCBI WGS metagenome assembly OGNB01 (sample SAMEA2581914, study PRJEB24529) | metagenome | biome: Human gut stool | place: China | collected 2011
GGTTGTGTGTCTGGCATTGGCCAATGGGACGTCAGCAGGTGGGCAGTGTGGGCGTCATCTCCGAGGTGCGGAACATCCGCGGCTTTCTCGACAAGATGGGGGTCTCCATCACCTACATCGCCAGCGGCAAGTGGAAAACGGCGGGCAACCCCGTGGAGAAGCTGACCCCGGAACAGACGGCCTATTTCCAGGAGCGCGTGGACGCCCTGCATTCCGTTTTTAAGGCTGATGTGGCCCAACACATGGGCATCAGCCAGGACCCCGCGTGGACAGAGGCACAGATCCTGTTCGCCCAGTCCGCGCAGCAGCTTGGCCTCGTGACCGCCATTGTCCGGGACGAGGATCAGGCCATCAACCGGCTTTTGGAGGTAACGATGCCCGATAACAGTCCTGATGCCCCCGCGCAGGCCATGACGCGCGACCGTCTGGCCGCCGAGGCCCCTGAATTGCTTAAAGCACTGCTTGAAGAAGGCCGGGATTCGGCCAGCAACGATGGCGTTGAGTATGCCCTGAACGCCATGGAAACGGTGTGCGGCAAGGAAAAGGCCGAAGCCGTGCGCGCGTTCGTGGCCCAGGCGAAAGAGCTGGGCCTGTCCGCAAAACAGCTGGCCGGTCTCGGCAAGCTCATGCCGCAGGCCCCAGCCGTCCAGCAGGCCCCTGCGGAACCGCAGAACAGCAAGTCCGCCATCCTCAACGCCCTGCAGGAGCAGGGCGCACAGGCGCTTCCTGCCGCTCCGGAAGCGCCCTCCACCAAGAGCAAGAGCAAATTGGTGGAGGATGCTGAACGGCGTCGCGCCGAAGTTTCCAAGTAGGAGGGACCCATGAGCAAAGTTACTGCCCATAGTTATGAGTTCGGTCTCCGTTTTTCCGAACTCGTCATCCATGAAATGGACACCCGTTACAGCCGCGAGAAGGTCATGCTGGCCGCTTCGTGCGGTGATCTGGGCTTCGGGACGGTACTGACCCGTGATGCGGACGGCAATTATACCGCCCTCAAGGAAGCTGATGGCACCCTGGGCGATGCCAAGGCCGTGCTGATCCAGAGCGCCCCCAATGCCGATGCCCCCCAGGAAGTGACCGTGCTGCGCGGCTACGCCATCATCAACAAGAACAAGCTGCTTTTCGACAGCAGCGTGGTCAAAAAGGATGAAGCCGTGCAGGCCCTGCATGACCTGGGCTTTGCCATCCGCGCCATCGAGGAGGTGGAAGACGATGTTTAACTGGCCGGATACGTTTTCCGTGGTCGAGATGACCGATGCCGTCAACAAGCTGCCCCTGATGCCCCTGCGTTTCAGCGGCATGTTCGAGACATACGGTCTGCCGACCACGCACATGGCCTTCGACTGCAAGCGCGGCCGCATCATCCTGATTTCTGATTCTCCGCGTAACGCCGATCCTGAGTATGTGACCGGACAGACTGAAAAGCGTGAAACCAAAATCCTGAGCTGCACGCACCTGTCCCAGGCCGACACATTGGCCCCTGAAGACCTGCAGGACGTGCGGGCCTTTGGCTCCACGGAGCCTGTGACGGTGGAAAGTGTCATCAACGACAAGCTCTCCGCCCTCAAGCGCAATCTGGACATGACGCTGGAGTTTCATCGCCTGGGTGCCATCAAGGGCATCGTACTGGACGCTGACGGCAGCACCGTACTGCACAACATTTTCGACACCTTCGGCGTGACCCAGAAAAAGCAGGATCTGAGCTTCCCCGCCGCTGTGGAAGCGGACAAGAACCCCATCCTGAGCGGCATCATGGCCGCCAAGCGCAAGATCGAGACGGCCATGGGCGGCAATCCGTTCACCGGCATCAGCGCCGTCATCGGCTCCAATGCCTATGACATGCTGACCAGCCACGCCCTCGTGCGTGATGCTTACAACCTTTGGGCCGCCAACCAGAGCAGCTTTGGCGATAACGATTACCGCCGTCGCGGCTTCCCGTATGGCGGCATCCTCTGGATCGAGGCCTCGGACGTGGTGGGCGGCCGCAAGCTGGTGGATGACGACAAGGGGCATCTGTACCCCACCGGTCCCGGCATCTGGAAAATGTATCATGCCCCCGCCAACTGGGTCGAGACGGTCAATACCCGTGGGCTTCCGTTTTACGCCCGCATGGACGAGCGAGGGCGCGGCCGTGGCTACGATCTCGAAGTCCAGAGCAACCCGCTCACCATCTGCATGTTCCCCGAAGCCCTCGTGGAACTGACCTTCAAGGCGGCGTAAAATGGCCGATTTCGCTACTGCCTACGCTCCGCTGGCCGGCTTTGAAGGCGGCTGGTGCAACGTCCAGGGGGACAGCGGCGGCGAGACCTACGCGGGCATCGCCCGCCGCTACTGGCCGGACTGGCCCGGCTGGAAGCTCATCGACGGCGAGAAAGACCACAGCTCGTTCGCCTCCGGAGCCAGCGCGTTCACGCGCCATCTGGCCACGGTGCCCGGCCTCTCCGATCTGGTGTCCGGCTGGTATCGCAGCGAGTGGTGGGATCGCCTCGGGCTCGCAGCCCTGCCGCAGGAGCTGGCCAGCGAGATTCTTGAACAGAGCGTGAACCTGGGCAAGGGCGGCGCCGGCAAGAAGGTCCAGCTGGTCTGCAATGCCTTCAATCGCGCGAAGGCCGGGAACTCCCTGTTCGCCGACCTCAACGTTGACGGGGTCATCGGCCCCCGCACGCTTGATGCCCTGGCGGCCCTGCTGGCCAGGCGCACCGATGAAAAAGCCCTTGTCCATGCCCTCAACTGCATGCAGGGGGCGCACTACATCGAGCTCGCTGCCCGCAGCCCCAGCCAGCGCAAGTTCACGGATGGCTGGATGCAACGCACCCATTGCCCCGACTAAGGAGGGAATCATGAAAAAATATCTTCTGCCTTTGCTGCTCTGCCTCTGTTGTCTCTTCCCCTGCCTCGCTCTGGCAGCGGAGGCGGACACCGCTGTCCCCGGCGCCGACATCGTGGCCACCATCATCGGCTGGCTGCCGGAGAGCTGGGGACAATGGATCACCTTCGTCGTGACGATCTGTGCCGCCATCTCCGCTGTCTGGCCTCGTCCTGCTGACGACGCCAACGTGGTGGTGCGCTTCATCTACGTCATCGTGAATGCCCTGGGCTTCAACGCCGGTCAGGCCAAAAACGCTGACGATGCGGCGGCCAGCCGCAGGCTGTGATGGCATGCCGGTCTGGGCACAGGCGCTCCTGCGGCTGGTGGTGGCGGTGGTGGCTTTTTTCCGCCGGGAGCGCGCGCGGTCTCGCACGGATGCTTCAGCCGTTGCGACGCAGGAAGCTACGGATGAAGACAGCAATGCGTTACACGGCAAAACAGCCCATGAAAGCGCTGTCGCTATCCGTAAGCCCGGCAAGCGGGCTAACGGCTACCGCGCTGTGCGCGCTGACCCTGCTGGTAACTGGATGCGCAAATTCGGGGGCAGCGACAAGCGCACTTCCCCCGGTGCCGATGACGCCGGGAGCCATAGTGACGGATGAGTGGTGGTATGCGGATGGCGGGGAGCTGACCCGGATGGATGGTCAGTGGCTGCATCTGCCCGCTGATGAGGCTGGGGAGCTGCTGCTCTGGATCGAGTGGGTGGAGGATAACCGATGACCACCGAGATACTTCTGGGGGCCAATACCCTGCTGTTCGGCGCGAGTCTTTTCCTGGGCTACGAATGGTGGAAAGACCATAAAGCCCAGCACAGGGAACTTGCCGAGAGCATCAATCGCCTGTCCGAAGTGTATGCGTCGAAGACAGCCGTGTACCGGGCACACAAGCGTCTGGATGAACTGGAGGCCGTCACAGCAGATCATGCCGAGCGCCTGGCCCGGCTGGAGGCGATGCAGGAAATCAAACGGGATTGCTCCTGCGAGAGGTAGCCCATGAGCTTTAAAGGACAGCTTGAAGAAGATCTGCACACGGTCTTTTTCAACCCCGCCGAGTTCGGCGAGCAGGTGGAGCTTGCCGGGCATGAGGGCGTCCCGTGTGTCTACGAGCCGCTGGAACTTACCCCCAGCGAAGGGCACGACCGCCCCGCCGTCAGCTATGAGGGCGTGACCATCTATGTCGCTGCCGCCGATGTGCCGGACGAACTGCGCCCGCACCGCGAGACAACCTTCCGGGGACAGCGCTGGTTCGTGCTGGAATCCTCCTCCGGGGAGACCATGCGCACCATCAGGCTTTATCGAGAGAGGGCATGACCATGGTGATGAGCAACTGGATTGAAAAGGAGAACAAATTCTTCTCGATCAGTACCCCTGGTCTGGATCAGGCCGTGAAGCGGGCCATGAACGCCCTGATCGGCATGGAGCAGGTCCACAAGTCGCACGCGCTGCGGCGGGCGCTGGAAAAGTCCGTGAATGTCGCCAAACAGGATGCACGGAATGTTGCCCAAAAGACATACACGGCTACTCCCAAAAAGCTCTTTGAGAACATGGACATCGGCTACCACAGCGATGACGACGGTCAGGAAGGCGTGCTGGAGTTTACCGGTTCCTGGGGCCTGCATCTGTACCATTTCGAGCCGCTGCCGGCCATCCCCGGCAGGCGTCCGCGCGGCGGCGTGACCACCAAGGTGCATCAGAGCGGCAGGCGTTACGCGAAACGTCTGGACGGCTTCGATGCCCCCTTCATCATGCGGCGCAAACAGGGGGATTACGGCCTGTTCGCCCATGTGACAGGTACAGGCTGGGGCAGCGTGCGGGGAGCAGCCCGGGACGAACCGAAAAACCTCTGGAAGAACAGCGTGACGATGCTCTGGGGGCCGTCTCCCATCCAGGCACTTATGCCGGAAAAGACACAGCAGCGCATCATCGACCACGCATCCGGGGTTTTTACCAAAAATCTGCGCCGTGAAGTCGAGGCCCTGATGGCCAGTCTGACGAAGGGGTAGACCATGGCGACCACACGTCTGCTGTTGAAAGAAATTTGCGCGGCTGTCCGCGAGGCACTGGCCGACTATCCCTTCCCGGCCCCTGACGGCAGCTGGAGTGATGTCCGGGTGTTCCTGCACGGGCTGCCGCAGGAGCAGGGCGACGCCTGCTATCCCTTCGTCATCGTGCGCTGGATCAGCGGTTCGATGGAGGAGGAAACAGCCCAGGTCACGCGCCTGCGCGAGACTGTGGGGCTGGCCCTGGGCGTCTACGCTTCCAAGACGCAGGAGCAGGCGGGCATCCTGCTGGCCGAATTGCTGGATTGCCTGCGCCGCTCCCTTTGGAAGGGGCGCATCCTGGCGGGGCGCTTTGAGCTGGAAGAGCCGGTCAAGGCCGAGATCCCCACGCCGCGCACGCGCTGGAACGAATACCACCTGGCCACCATCGAGACCGTCTGGAACTACGTCTGGCCGTCGCGCGGCCTGGAAGAACTGACAAAAATGGAGAGACCATGAACCCTACGCAGTACATGTATCTGGGCCCCAACCGGCCTTTCGGGCTGCCGCTGGTGACGCGCGCGATCTTTCGCGGTGCCCCTGAGTACACGTTCCCGCAGCTGGCGGCCCTGTTCGCGCGGCACAAAGAGCTGCGCTCCCTGTTCGTCCCCGTAGCCGATCTGGCCACGTCCCGCATGTTGCTGGCGACGCCCGGCACGGCTTTGCACAAAGCCTATGCCGCCATCAAGGCCGCTTCGGACAAGGCCCGGAAGCAGTAGGAGGAAAGCCAATGCCTACCGGATACAAACATGGCGTTTATACCTCGGAGATCCCCACCAGCATCCTGCCCGCCCGCACCGTGGACAGCGCGGTCATCTTCGCCGTGGGCACGGCGGCCGTGCATACGCTGGCCGAGGATAAGGCCCGTCCCGTCAACGTGCCGCAGCTTTTTTACAGCTATGACGAAGCAGTGCAGGCGATGGGCTGGGATGCCGACCATTTCAGCGACTACAGCCTGCAAGAGCTGATCTACAGCCATTTCGCCATCTACCGCGGCGCGCCCGTGGTCTGCGTCAACGTTTTCGACCCCGAAAAGCACAAGAGCGAGGTCGCGGACGAAAGCCTGATCTTCGGCACGTCGGCCCTGGACAAGGACACTGCCCGTCTGGCCCACGGCGGCGTCAGTGCCGTGGAGCTGAAGGATGAGTTGGGCGAGACCACCTATGAGGCGGGCACCGACTACAGCGTGGATGCCGTCAGTGGCCTGCTGACCCGTCTGGCCGATGGCAGCATCCCCGAAGGCGGCACGGTCAAGGCAGGCTACGTCTATGCCGACGTGAGCAAGGTCACGCCGGAAGACGTGATCGGCGGCATCGACCCCGCCAGCGGGCAGGGCACCGGTCTGGAGCTCATCGACGAGGTGTACCCGCGCTTCCGCCTCGTGCCGTCCATCGTGGTGTCTCCGAAATACTGCGAAGATCCGGCGGTGGCCGTGGTCATGGCTGCTAAATGCGACGGTATCAACGGCCTGTTCAAGGCCATCTGTCTGGTGGACATCCCCAGCAGCGGCGACAATGCCGTGACCAGATACAGCGACGTGCCCGGCTACAAGGAGCAGAACAACCTCACCGACGGCCTGATGGTGGTCTGCTGGCCCAAGGTCAAGCTGGGCGATAACGTGTACGGCCTCGCCACGCATCTGGCCGGGGTCATGGCGGCCACGGACGGCGATCATGACGGCATCCCCTACGCCAGCCCCAGTAACAAGCGGCTGGACATCACCTCCAGCGGCTATGTGGGTGCTGATGGCCAGTGGAACGAGCTGTGGCTCGACCTGACCAGGGCCAACTACCTGAACGGGCAGGGCGTCTACACGGTCAGCAATTTTGACGGCGGCATGAAGACCTGGGGTGGCCGCATGGCCTGCTATCCCAGCAATACCGACCCCAAAGACGCCTGGGACAGCGTGCGCCGCTTTTTCAACTGGCATCAGACGCAGTTCATCCTGACCTATTTCGCCAAGGTGGACGAGCCGCTGACCCGCCGTCTGGTGCAGACATTCCTCAAGAGCGAGCAGATCAAGCTGGACGGCTACACCGCCCGCGAGATCATCCTCGGCGGCACTATCATCTTCGATGAAAGCGAGAACCCTGTGACCGACCTTATCGACGGCATCATGCGCTTCCATCTGCGCATCACGCCGCCCGTGCCCGCCCGCGACATCGAGACCATCTACGAGTTCGATCCCGACGCCCTCAACGCGTTGTTCGGTTAAGGAGGCCTACCGTGGGAAAGTATCTCCCTGAACAAACCATAGCTTTCCGCATCTATCATGACGGTACTGACCAGATCGGCGTGGCCACTATCGACCTGCCTGAGCTGTCCTACATGACGGAAAGCCTGTCCGGTGCCGGCATCGCCGGCGAGATCGACAGTCCGACCCTGGGCATGACGGAATCCATGACGCTGAAAATGTCGTTCAATTCCGTGTATCCCGAAATCTACAACATGCTGGACTGGACGCGCTCCAATTTGTTCGAGTGCTACGCCGCCGTGCAGATGAGCGATCCGGCCACGTCCATGCGCACCTCTGTGCCCCTGCGCGTCAACGTGGTGGGCCGTGCCAAGAGCTTCCCCCTGGGCAGCCTTGAACCCGGCAAGAAGCAGGGCAACGAGCAGGAACTGGAAGTGACCCGTCTGGAAGTGCTTCTGGATGGCGAGGAAAAGCTGCTCATCGACAAGCTCAATTTTATCCATCGCGTGAACGGCACGGATCTGCTGGCCACGGTGCGCGCCCAGATGGGCCTGAACGTCTAAGGAGGACACCATGAGTGAAAATCGTATGCAGACCGTGAAGCTGTCCGCTCCCCTGCAGGTTGGCGGCAAGGAAGTGTGGGAGCTGACCGTGCGCCCGTCCACCATCGGGGACGAAGAAGATGCCATGCAGGATGCCGTGGGCCTGCGCAGGGGCAACAATCCGCTGACGGCGGAGATGGCCCTGCTGGCCCGCATCGTGCGGGTCCCCTATGACGCCCTGCGCGGCCTGAGCAGCGGCGACTATCTCAAGCTGCGGGCCGCGTTCAACGCCGTGAACGGCACGGACGAATCCCAGGAAAACCCTACGCCGGAAGCGGCTGGGACGCCGGAACAGGCCTAGCGGAGTTGAGGCAGGGGATGGTGGCCCTGGGCAAGATCACCCATTGGCCACGCTCCGAGATCCGGGACATGAGCCCGGAGGTATTCACACACTATCTTGATGCCGCCGCAGCCGTCGAAAAGGCGGCCAGCGGCGGATAAAGGGTATCATGGCCAAAGAAGTTTCCGTTTCCTTCAAGCTGGGCGCGACCCTCGCCGGGAGCTACCGCACAGCGTTTCAGGATGCCGCCGGCCAGGCGCGCATGGTCTCGCAGGCTATCCGCGAGATGGGCAACACGCCCGTGGGACAGCTGGGCGCGGCTCTGGAAAAGCAGGGTGCCAGGCTCACCGGTCTGGCCGGGAAGCTGGAGAAGGCGGAAGCCAAACTGGCCGGTCTGCGAGCCCAGGCAGAGAGTGCGGGGGCTTCCTCCTCCCGCTTCGCCGCGCGCATCAAGGCGGCGGAAAGCCGGGTGTTCGACCTGTCGGCAGAGCTGGCGCTCAATCAAAAGGAAATGCAGGGACTTGCCCTGCAGGCAGGAAAGGTCAGCGGTAGTGTACAGGCCCTGCAGGCTGATTACGCGGGGCTCGTGAGGCGCATGGAGCAGGCGAGGGCGGCGCGTTCCGCCCTCCAGACCCACATGGCCAATTCCCGCGCCCTGCAGGCTGAGCGGCAGGATCTGCAAAGCCGGTTGCTGGGCACGGCAGCTGTGGGGGCCACAGCCGCCATCCCGGTCAAGCTGGCCGTCAGCGCGGAAGACGTGTTCGCCGACTTGCGCAAGGTCATGGATGCGCCGGAAGAGGTCATGCAGCAGCTGTTTGCCGATGCGCAGGAACAATCCAACCGTACCGGCAAGAGTTTTGAAGAGGTCGTGACCATCATGACGGCGGGCGCACAGGCCGGTCTCGGCAAGACCCGCGAGGAAATGCTGGGCGTGACCGAGCAGGCCACGAAAATGTCCATCGCCTGGGGCGTCAGCGCCGAACAGGCGGGCAAGTCGCTGGCCACATGGCGTGCCTCGATGGGCCTCACGGCGGAGCAGTCGCGCCACACAGCGGACGTCATCAATGCCTTGGGCAACGAGATGAACGCCGAGGCCGGGGAGATCGACAAGGTATTTACGGAAGTCGGTCCCCTTATGAAAAGTACCGGCATGGCGACACAGGACATCGCGGCTCTGGCGGCAACCCTTGAGGCCTCGGGAGCAGCACCCGACAAGGCCGCGACCGCCATGAAAAACTTCCTCAAGGTCATTGCGGCCGGCCCGGCGGCTTTGACCGACGAACGAAAGGCCATCTACAAATATTTGCAACTTGACCCTGCCGAGTTGCAAAAACAGCTGCAAACCGATGCGAAGGGCGCGATCATGCGCGTGCTGGAAGCCCTCCAGCGCGTCCGCCCGGAGGAACGCAACTCCATCTCCACATTGCTGTTCGGAGATGAGTCCCTGATGGCCATCATGCCCCTGCTGACCAAAATCGACACGTTGCGCGACGCGTTCAGGATCGCCAACAGCGATGTGGCCGGTTCCGTGGATCAGGAATACGCCAACCGCATGAAGACCACGGCCACCGCTGTGGCCAGGCTCACGCAGAGCGCCCGCAACCTCGGCGTCACTGTGGGCACGGCGCTGCTCCCGGTAGTCGGAGCTGTCGCGGACAAGGGGGCGGCTGTTCTGGGCACCCTCCGTGATCTGGCCCGGGGCTTTCCGCGTCTGACCGGCGTGGTCATGGGCGCGGGCGCGGGCATCGCCGCGCTGGCGGTGGGCGGTGTGGCCCTGGGCCTTGTCCTCAATGTGCTGCGCACGGCGGCCAACGGCTTCGGGGGCATGCTGCTGCGCATGAATGCCGCCCAGCTCACGGCAGCCGGTGGGGCGCGAACGCTGACCTTCTGGCAGCGGGCCTCGTCTCTGGCCTCGCTTTCGTGGCGGGATGTCCTGACCGGCGTGGGCGGCAAACTTTCGGCCCTGACCGGCCTGCTGCGCGGCGCCCGTTTGTCGACCGTGGCTTTTGCCGCCGTTCAGGGCATTTGCGCCGCCGGGACGGCCGTCCTCTCCGGGGGCCTTCGTCTGGTGGGTGTGGCCCTGCGCTTCGCGATGGGGCCGATGGGGCTGGTGTTCACGGCTGTGACCGTGGCCGCCGGGCTCATCATCGACAACTGGAGCACGGTCGGCCCGTTTTTTCGTTCCCTCTGGAACGGCATCGTGGGCGTGTTTCAGTGGGCGTGGGGCATCATCAAGCGAATTATGGATTCCGTGGCCGAGGCCGCGACCTGGATCGGAAAGAAGATCGACGAGATGCCCGTGCTGGGCAGCGCCAAGCGCGGTATCAGCAAGGCCATCGACTGGTTCAGCGGCGATGACGAAAAGGAACAGCCGGCCGCCAATGCCAAGGCTGCGGCGGAGCAGAGCGCCGCTCCCAATGCCAAGGCCGCAGCGGACAAGGCCTCTGCCATCGAGGCGCCCCCAATGCCCGACTTGCCCAAGGCACCGGACACCAAAGCCTCAGCAAGTTTGCAGGGACTGGCCGCCGGGGGAGGCGGCGACGAAGAATATTTCAAGCAGAGCTTCAATGATTTTATGGCCGCCGAAAAGGCAGCCAAGAAAAAAGGCAAAAAGGGCAGCGGCTCACGCGCTGCCGGCGGCACCACCGTGGTCACGCTGGCCGGGGACAATTCCCGGCCGCAGACCCTGTTCATCCCGGCGGGCAGCCGCACGGGCAGCAGCCTGTCCACGACCGCGGGCACGGCCACCCAGGCAGCCGGTCGCGTGGGCATTCCCACGGCCCTGCCGCAGACGCCCGCCCGTCTGGCCCGTCGTGGCGGCTCTACAGCCCAGGCTGCCGGGAGCAACGGCCAGATCATGGTGGATCTGACCCAGAATTTTTCGCTCATGTCGTCCGACCCGCGCGCGGTGCGCCGGGTACTGGAGAGCATCAAGCCGGACATGGAGGCGCTCATCCGCCGGGCGCTGGACAAGATCGCCTCAGACCGCAGGAGGACGGCCTATGCCTGATTACCTCAGCCGTCAGGGCGAGGCATGGGACCAGATCGCTCTGGCCCGCCTCTCCGGTGAGCGTCAGATGGGCGATGTGCTGGCCCTCAACGTGGATGAGCTGGACGCGCTGCTGCTCTCCGGGGAGACGCGCGTCAGCGTGCCGGAGCAGGCCGCTGCCGAGCGGGTGCGCAACCTGCCGCCGTGGGAGCGTATGTGATGCGCCGCGCACGGGTAGAGATCAGCATCCAGGGCAAGGACGTGAGCATGGATCTGTGGCCGCACCTCTTGTCCCTCTCCTACACGGACAAGGCGGACGATGAGCTGGACGACCTCCAGCTCACCCTGGAAGACCGCGAGGGGCTCTGGCAGGGCGACTGGCTGCCCAAACACGGGGACATCATCAGCGTGACCATCGTGGCCGGCAATTTCCGCGCCCCCGGAGAGGAAGAACTGGATTGCGGCGAGTTTGAGGTGGATGAGCTGACGCTGGAATCCAGTCGCGACGGCGGCGATGTGGTGACCATCAAGGGCGTGCCGGCGGCGGTCAAGTCCAGCCTCATGCTGCAGAAAAAAACGCGGGCCTGGGCCGACGTGCCTCTGTCCACGGTGGCGGCGGACGTGGTGGGGCCTGCCGGGCTCGATCTGCTCTACAAGGCCCCGGAGATCGTTTTCGGGCGCGTGGAGCAGCGGCAGGAAGCCGACCTGGCCTTCCTCCAGCGCATCTGCAAGGAGCAGGGCCTGCGCGTGGCGGTGAAGAAAAATCTCTGCGTCATCTACTCCGGGCAGGCGGCCGACCAGCTGGAGCCCCTGGCACTCAAGCGCGGCGAGCTGGCTGTGGAGCGGGCCGGGTTCAAGCGCACGCTGGACGGCGTCTACACGCAATGCGTGGTGGGCTACACCGACGCCGCCAGCTCCGAGACCATGGAGAAGAGCTATCAGCCGGAGCTGCCGCCCACCACGGGCCGGGTGCTGACCATCAACAAACGCATCGAGCATCCGGCGCAGGCCGAGCGCGTGGCCATTGCCGAGCTGCGGGCCAAAAACTGCCGGGAGATGACCGGCTCTTTCGAGTGCATGGGCGATACGCGCCTGCGGGCGGGCACGGTGCTGCGCCTCTCAGGCTGGGGCAATTTTGACACGGATTACATGATCCAGCAGGCCACGCACAGCCTGGGCCGCGACAGCGGCTACCGTACCAGCGTGGAGCTGGTCAAGGCGCTGGACTACTAGGGGGCGGACATGAATCAGGATCTGCGACAGATCAGACGGCAGATGCGGCCCATTTTCCTGTTGCTGGCAGCGGGCTTGCTGTTCATGGCCGCCGGTGGCTGCTGGCTGGTGCTGGAATTGTGGGGGTACTGCCATGAGTGATGTGCAGGACGTGCTGGCCCAGACCATCCGCGTGGGCTTCGTGACGGCTCGCCAGCCTGGAACAATGCGCGTGCAGGTGGAGCTGCGGGACACGGTGACGCAGCCCCTGTCCTCCTCATGGCTGCCGGTACTCTGTCCGCGGGCCTCCGGCGATCTGGCCTATGACCTGCCCGACGTGGGCGATCAGGTGTTGTGCCTGTTCCTGCCCTACGGGCTGGAGCAGGGCTTCGTGCTGGGCGCCATGTACGGCAAGGCCAGCCCGCCGGTTTCCAGCGGGGACAAGTGGCACCGGAAATTTTCGGACGGCACGGTGCTGGAGTACGACCGGGCCGCGCACAAGCTCACGGCCCAGGTGCAGGGCGATGTGGCCGTGAAGGCCATCGGCAGCGTGCAGGCCGAGGCCACCGGTGATGTCAGCGTCTCCAGCGCGGCCAGCCTGACGCTCATGGCTCCGGCCATGCAGCTGGGCGGCACCGGTGGCGGCACGACCCAGGCGACCATGCAGGGCACGTTCCGGCTGGAGCATGGCGACATCATCGTGGAGGGCGTTTCCTTCCTGCATCACGTCCACGACTGCCCGCACGGCGGTCAGACAGGGGAGCCGCACTGATGTATCAGGGGCTTTTGGGCACGTTCCCGTTCACTGTGCTGGAGCAAGAGGTCTGCACCTTCCGCGACCTCAAATTTTCGCGCGAGCAGGTCTATGCCGAGCATCGGGTGCTGGCCGGCATCCCCTGTTTGCAGCATATGGGGCGCAACCTCGACCCCGTATCGCTGACCGTGCAGATCGTGCCCCTGACGCCCGTCTCCACCGTGGGCCTGCGTCTGCGCCTGCTGGAGAGCGTGGCGGCCAGCGGCGATGAGATGGCCCTGGTCATCGGCCTCAAATATTACGGCCTGTATGTGCTCAAATCCTACGAGATCACCCACCGCCAGCTGCACTACGGCGTGACGCTTTCCGCCGAGGTCCAGCTGGCCCTGCAGGAGTACAACTGATGCCCCCCATCACGCTCACCGTGGACATGGCGCAGCGCCAGAACATCCAGATCGGCGCCACCGGTCTGGCCGGTCTGGCGCAGGAGATCCGCATGGTGCTGGCCACGCGCAAGGGCTCCGTGCCGCTGGATCGTGATTTTGGCCTCAGCTGGGATCATGTGGACAGGCCGATGGGCGAGGCCATGCAGTACATGGTGGCCGAGATCGGCCGGCAGCTGGAGCGCTATGTGCCGCGCATCCGGGTGCGGGACATCTCGTTTTCCAGCAATGATGCGGTGGAGGGCCAGCTCATCCCCCGCGTGACCGTCGAGATCAGGGAGGAGTACCGTGGCGATTTCCAGTAGCGTCGATCTGCGCGCCCTGCCTTCCGTGAGCTTCGCGCCCCTGTCCGCGGCCGACATCGAGGCATCCCTCCTGACCACCTACGAAGGTCTGACCGGCGTGAGCCTCCAGCCCGGCGATCCGGTACGCCTTTTTCTGGAGGCCCTGGCCTATGTGCTGTCCGTCCAGAACCGGCTGCTCAACTTGGCCGGGCAGCAGGGCCTGCTGGCCTATGCCCAGGGAGCCCACCTCGACCATCTGGGCGCGCTCATGGGCGTGGCCCGCATCCCGGCGCAGTCCGCCCGCCTGAGCCTGCGCTTTGTGCTGGGCGAGCCCCTGGGCTTTGCCGTACCCATTCCGGAGGGAACGCGCGTGGCCACCAAGGACGGCCAGATCGCGTTCGCCACCATCGCGGACAGCGAAATCGCCGCCGGTGAGCTGCAGGTGGATGTGGCGGCCCTGTGTACCACCTCCGGCGCGCAGGCCACGGGCCTCGTGCCCGGGCAGGTGACGCAGCTGGTGGACCCCATCCCCTATGTGGTCAGTGTCAGCAACACCACCACGTCGGTGGAAGGGGCCGACATCGAGGATGATGAGCGCCTGCGCGAGCGCATCCGCCTTGCCCCGGAGACATACACCGTGGCGGGCAGCACCGGTGCTTACGAGGCCCGCGTGCTGGCCGTGAGCGCCGACATCGGGGCCGTGTCCGTCACCTCCCCGGAGCCGGGCGTAGTGGACGTGCGCTTTGTGCTGGCCGGTGGCGAGCTGCCGGACGAGGCCATGATCTCGATGGTGCGCGAGGCCCTGTCCGACGAGACCGTGCGGCCCCTCACCGACAGGGTGGATGTGGCCGCACCTGAGACCGTGGACTATGCCGTGTCCGGGCGCTGGTATCTGCGCCGCAGCGATGCCGTACTGCTCTCCGGGGTGACGGCCGCCGTGGCCCAGGCTGTCGAGGACTGGCGGCTGTGGCAGCGCTCCCAGCCCGGTCGCGACATCAATCCCACGCGGCTCATCGCCGCCGTGCAGGCCGCCGGAGCCAAGCGCGTGGAGCTGGATGCCCCGGCCTTCCGCGCACTGGAGGCCACGCAGGTGGCCCGCGAGACCGAGATTTCCCTGCTGTTCGGCGGGCTGGAGGATGAGTGATGGCCCGCCGCCTTGGAACTACGCCCTTCCGCGAGCTGCTGCCCGATTCCCTGAGCGGCGATCCCTCCATCCGCGCCGCCGCTGCCGCGCTGGACACCGTGCTGGATGCGACGACGCGCGCCATCCCGGGTGTGCTGCTGTACGCCCGCCTCGCGCATGACACGGGCTTTGTGGAGCCCGTGGCCATGCTTCCGCCTCTGGCCAGACTGTCGGAGCTGTCCGGCGGTCTGGCCAGCCTCCCGGAGCCTGTGCTGGACCTGCTGGCATGGCAGCTTCATGTGGAAGGCTACGAGGCGGCTGTGGATCTGGCCGCCAAACGCCAGCTCATCGCGGGCAGCCTGCTGCTGCACCGGCGCCGGGGTACGCCCTGGGCCGTGCGCACGGCCTTGGAAGCGGCGCTCCATGTCCCGGCGACGGTGCAGCAGTGGTTCGAGTACGGGGGCGAGCCCTATTTTTTCCGCGTCCGGCTGGAGCTTGGTGGTACCGGGCTTGATGAGGCCGCACAGCGCAACGCCTTGCAGCTGATCCTCGACTATAAAAACATGCGCAGCTGGCTTGATTATCTGGAGACTGCCAGCTCGATTCCCTGCCGTGAGCATGTGGCCGTGGCCAGCGTCAGCCGCACCATGATGCGGACATGTTTCCATTCACCCAAACCGCCCGTTGTTCCCTGCCCTGTGCATGTGGCCGGCTGTGCGGTCGTTATAACAAGGAGCGTCATATGCCCGAAAAGATAGCCACTGTGCCCACGGGCCCCAAGGACGAAACGCCCATCTCCGGCGTGACCACGGAAAATCCCGATTTTTTCTGCCTGCTCACGGAGGCTGGCAGCAGGCTGGAGGCGGCCGCCAAGGCGGCGGGCAAGCCCGTGGTCCTGAGCCATATCTCTGTGGGCGATGGCGGCGGTGAAAGCGTCACGCCGGACGTGTCCGTTGTGGCGCTTGTCCAGGAGGTCTACCGCCGCCCCATCGACACGCTGTCGCAGGATGAGACCGATATCAACATTTGCTGGGCGCACATCGTTATCCCGGCCAGCGAAGGCGGGTGGTGGATCAGGGAGTTCGGCGTCTGGGCGCAGCCCCTGGATGACGGGGAGCCGGTGCTCTACGCCTACGGCAACCATGCCCCGTACTACAAGCTCAAGAGTTCGGTGGGGCAGGCCACCACCCACGAGCTTTCGGTGCCCATCATCCTTTCCGGCACGGCGGATGTGAGGATCTTGGTGGCGGATGCGGGCTATGCCTCCCGGCAGGAAGTGCAGCAGCTCTCCCGCATCGTGGAGGCCCTGCGCCATCCCCAGGAAGCCTTCTGGACGCTGAAATCTCCGGTGGAGGAGGGGGGGACCCTCGATCTGCCCGAAGATCTGGCCTATCTGCCGGGCGAGCATCTGATCGACCTCTTTTGGAACGGCCTCATCTGTGCCCCCGGCCAGCAGTACGAGGAGATCCCCGCCCCGGAGAATGCCAGCGTATCTGCCTCCCTGCGTCTGCTGTTCGCGGCTCCTGCAGGCAGTGAGTTCCGCATCGTGATCCGTCCCTACAGCATCCAGCCCCGTCTGGTATAGGAGAAAATCTTATGAGTGCCCCTTTCCTTTGGCGCAAACTGTTCGGCAATAACACGTCCGCCACCCAGCTCCTTAGCGGCCTGATTCCCTGGAGCAGCAAAGCGCCGCTGGCCCTCGGATCGGCTTCGGCAGGCAAGGCCGAGGCAGCGGCCCGCGAGGATCATGTGCATCCTCTGCCCGGCAAGCTGCTGACCGCTCGCACCATCGACGGAGTCAGCTTCGATGGAGGCGGAGATCTCTCCCGTTACGCCCTTTGTTCCACGGCTGGGGCGACTGTGGCGAAAACCGTGACGGTCAGCAACTTTCTGCTCAAGGTCGGCGCTGTCGTGGTGGTGAAGTTCGCCAATACCAATACTGCGGCATCTCCGACACTCAACGTCAGCGGCACAGGGGCCAAGGGAATCTTTTTCGGCGGTGCGGCCATTGGTGCCGGAGCCGTGATTGCCGGGCGCACCTACACCCTGGTCTACGACGGTGTGGGCTGGGAGCTGGTGGGGGATCTGTACGCCCAGCAGGTTTCCGACCTCGATGAAATCCGAAATATTACAGGTGATATCGGTTTCACCCATGCAGGATCGCGCAATGGCACTGGCGCACTGAAGCCGTCAGGTGGAACACAAGTTTTTAGTCATTGGGATGGTAGTTATTTGGGCTCCAATACGTCACTCGGTTTCGATGCATCGCTTTCAGTTCCGACTGGCCCCCAGAATGTTCCCCAACATATCTGGCAGCCCGCAGTGCTATACTTGGGCAGGCCTGCCTAGGTACAGGCAGACAGGCTGGTTAATGCTTGGAGGCATGACGGTATCCGATGTGCCATAAATTGAGGAGCAACGTGAGGCATCAAAGCTAGTTCTCCACGGGTCTCCGTTTCCATTCCATGCCCCAGCTTGAATCATTGATTCCCTACGAAATGCCCCATCGACTGGACTGCTCGTTGTAGCCTGTAAGTTACCAACAATATTAGGAAGCCCTGGTTTATTAAATTGACCACATACACTCTCTCCCTGCGCCCAATTTCGGAAAAACTTTCGTCTATCTCTAACCACTACCCCTAAAAGGAGATTGATATGGCAACCATGATGTACATGTTCGACGTTAAGACCCGTGAGTATAAAGGCTCTCGCCCGGCGCAGGAAGTCAACGGCAAGGCCCTGACCAGAAGTGCTACCGCGACCACCACGCCGCCGCCTGCCTCTATCCCGGAAGGGCATGTCGCCCGCTGGACGGGGAGTGAATGGGAGCTGGTGGAGGATCATCGGCAGCACCTGGACAGCAAGGGCACCAAGCAGGGCGGGACGCCGTACTGGCTGCCCTCCGAAGAAGACGACTGGCGGAGCCAGCCCCGCTACACCGAAGACCTCGGCCCGCTGCCGGATGGTGCGGTCACGGTGCGCCCGGAAAAACCCCTGTCTGTGGTGAAGGAAGAAAAGGAGCGGGAGGTCAGGTCTGCCTGCGATGCGGCCATCATCGCCAGCCTCACCATGCCTGCCGCCAGCCCTTCCGTGACTGAGGTATCGGTGGCGGCTGCCTCCCTGGCGGCTGTTGATCCTGATGGCCCTGACACTATCCTCGGGCTGCATGCGGCTCGTCGGGACGAGCTGCTGGCCCTCATCCAGGCGGCTGACAGCGTCGCTGCTGTCCAGTCCGTGGAGGTGACGTATGCAGTCTGAGCCCGTCCCAGATGCCCGGGCGCGGGGCGAAGGCGTCCCCTTCCAGAGGATTCGTCGAATCACCGGTTATCTGGTCGGTACGCTTGATCGCTTCAACAACGCCAAGCGTGCAGAGGAGCGGGATCGGATGAAGCACGGCTTGGGAGGGCAGCGATGACCGGCGGTGAAGGGGCGGACAGATCCTGCGGCATCATCGAGGAGCAGTACATCACGGCTCCCCTGAGCCGGGGAGGGGACGGCATCACGGTGTACGGCAGCGATGGTCCCGTAATTATCCGCAACTGCACGGTGGATCTGGGCCGCTGTCCCCTGGACAAGCTGGATGAAGGTATCTCCGGCGTGGACGGGGCGCGTGCCGTGATTCGCCGTACACGGGTGACGAGAGTGGGAAAGGCCATCCTGTGGGGCAACGGCGATTACCCGGATACGGATCCGGACGCGGAGCTGGTGCTGGAGGATTTTATCATCCGGGATGTTGGCCGCCGTGCCCCGGAGGCCCAGGATGGTGTGCGCGTCATCATGCGCCGCTGCGTGATCCGCAATTGGGGCATCGGCAGCCGCTTCACGGTGCGGAGTTTCGGGGCGTGGGCGCACGATGGGGCCAGTATCCGGGCCGAAGACTGCGTTTTCTGGCAGGATCGCTTCTGGCAGTCCGGGCTGCGGGGCTTTGTGGTCGATCTGGCCAACTGGATTGGCTGGTGCTTCAACCGGCGGGACTGGAACCCGCTGCACTGGCTTTTGCCCGGTGTTTGTCGGGGGCTCACCGCCAGCCAGAATGGGGAGGTCAGCGCCAGTCGCTGCTGGGCGAATCGCTGGTGGATCAGGCTGCAGGGGCATCGAGGCCCCAGGATGTCCAAAAAGGAGGCCCTTGCCCTCATGGCGGAATTGGAAGGCAGGCTGCTTTGACGGTAGGGACATTCCCCCGCATAGTACCCGAAAGGAGAGGTACTATGCCTGTGATTTTTTTGCCGTATAAGAAGAAGCCCTGGATCTGCAAATTTCGGGAACCATGGAGCGGACGTCCACGCGTCCGCTCCTTCCATAGCGAACAGGAGGCGCTGGACTTCGAGAGGGTCCAGCGCCTTATTTTTGAGCGGGAGAAAGCCCTGGTGCGCCGGGCCAGATACAAAGGCCGCCAGCCGGAGAAGACGCTCACTGTGGCCGAGTTGCTGTCAGCCTATATCGAGGCCCGGCAGAGCCTGTCCACGAGGACGACGGCCATGCAGCACCTCCGCAGCTTTATGGATATTTACGGCCACCGGAAGGCGCACTGCATCAGCGTGGACGACGTGCTGGCGTGGATGGAGATCATGCGCCAGCGCGGGGCTGGCGCCGCCACGGTCAGCCGACGGGCGGCCATCTTGAAGGGGGCCTGGGCATGGGCCTGCCGCAGCCGCCACCTGGACAGCAACGCGCTATCCGTGCTGCGCATCCCCACCGTGCGCTCGCAGCGCATCGACCCGCCCACGCTGCAGGAGGCCCGGCGTCTGTACGCCGTGGCTGCGGAACATGTGCAGCGGGTGATCGCTCTGGGAATGGGGATGGGGCCGCGCATCGGCCCCAGCGAGCTTTTTCGGCTGCGCTGGCTGGATGTCGACCTGGACAGCCGTCTGATCCGTATGCCCAATGCCCGAAAGGGCGCGGAGTTCGAGGCCCGGAGCATCCCCGTCCGTGATGATCTGCTGCCCCTGCTGCGGCGCTGGCAACAGGCCGATGCCGCAGCAGGCGTGGAGTTCGTCGTGCATTACTGCGGCCGCCCGGTGCTTTCCATCAGCCGGGCATGGCATAACGCCCTGCGCCGGGCCGGGATCGGCAGACGCCTCCGCCCTTATGACCTGCGCCACGCCTTCGCCTCCCACGCCCTGGATCACGGCGCTGACCGCAAATGCGTTGCGGAGGTTATGGGGCACAAAAACGAGGGGATGCTGCTCCAGATCTATCAGCATACGCTGCTGCGTCAGCGTCGCCGGGCCGTCAATGCCGGGCCAGGACTGCGCGTGAAATGATCTCAAAGCCCCCGAACCGGGGGCATTTTTTTGCCATTTAGCCGATTTTTTTCACTTTTTTGTGTACGACAACGCCGCTCTATTGTATAGATAAGTTATTGAAATTCAACAACTTACCTCAAAGGAGCCTGAGAATGAGCAGCTACAAAATCATCTACAACATCAGCAATATCCTGTCCCGTATTTCTTCGCATGGCTTGCCGGAAACGGCGGCTGCGATATGCCGGATAAAATGTGCCCGGTCTGCGGAGAGCCTCTGATTAAGGACGGTTTCGATATCCCATTTGAAACGTTCCTCGGATTTGACGGCGATAAGTCGCCTGATATTGACCTTAACTTCTCGGGCGAGGTACAGGGAAAGGTACACAGATATACCGAAGAACTGTTCGGTAAGGATCACGTTTTCAAGGCGGGTACTATTTCAGCTGTACAGGAAAAGACTGCGGAAGGCTTTGTACGCAAGTGGCTTGAAAAGAAGGGTATGACGGCAAATTCCGCCGAAATATCACGTCTTGCGGCAGGCTGTACAGGCGTTAAGAGAACAACGTCACAGCACCCCGGCGGAATGGTCGTAGTGCCGAGCGATTATGAGGTTTATGACTTTACGGCGGTTCAGCACCCGGCGGACAAGACGGAGAGCGATATGATCACAACGCACTTCGACTTCCACGCACTGCACGATACTATACTTAAGCTCGACGAACTCGGACACGATGTGCCGACGCTGTATAAGCACCTTGAAGATATGACGGGCATAAAGATAGCGGATGTTCCGACAAGCGATCCTAAGGTCATGGAACTGTTCACATCGACAGAGCCGCTCGGCATAAAGGAGGAGGATCTCGGCGTTTCAAGCGGTACATACGGTATCCCTGAATTCGGTACGCCGTTTACTTTGCAGATGCTTAAGGACGCACAGCCGAAGAAATTCTCCGACCTTTTACAGATCTCGGGTCTGTCGCACGGTACTGACGTATGGCTCGGAAACGCACAGGATCTTATCTCTGACGGAACCTGTACGATTTCAGAGGTTATCGGATGCCGTGACGATATTATGGTTTACCTTATGCATCAGGGTCTTGAGCCGAAGCTCGCATTCAAGATAATGGAGATA
>OGNB01000796.1_pt1 | contig 21165 bp, 17 predicted proteins | sample 1573301 | NCBI WGS metagenome assembly OGNB01 (sample SAMEA2581914, study PRJEB24529) | metagenome | biome: Human gut stool | place: China | collected 2011
AATCAGGAATTTAAACAATTTAAAGCTGAGCTCAAACGATTGATTCATTCCGTTCGCAAGAACTGCCCACACATCAGCCAGGAGCTGCTATTTTCCAAAATGGGTTTTCCTGAAAACTGGGGAAAAATTATGTGCTATAAAAAATAGTTGCATGACGTACAATCAGTGAGAGAAGTTACACCATGTTTTCTATTAATATAACCGACGTAACTATTCTTCATCATAAAAGTCATCAAGTACATATGTTGTTACAGGTGTAATATAAAGTTCATACTTAATAACAAGCCTTACCAAATCATTGCCATCAATTAACGTTATTGGTGTACCTTCTCTTGCTGCCTCCCTTGCTGCATTAGTAAATCTGCTATTTGTAATAAACACTCCATAATCTGCCTGAAATTTATTCATAGCCCCCAAAAACTGATTTATATCAGGCTCACTCACAGGAGCTGTGTTATATCGTTTACATTGAATTACAACTCTAGTTGTTCTGAAATCATCATCGTCTGTATGATATCCATATCCATCAATTCCACCATCATTCGATATTTTAATACCCTTATCCGTAAACTGTACTCCCATTTTAGTTAGTAATGCTCTCGAGAATTGTTCAAATTTCTTAGGAGACATATTTGCTATTGCACTTTGCAATTTGACCTTAACATCATCCAATATATCATCAGCATTTATACTGTTTTCATCTTCGATTTCTTTTGGCATTACACTATTCTTCTCTTTATTCTTAGCTGATTTTTCTTCCCAATAAACAGCTGCCTTTTCTCGAACCTCCTTCTTAACATCAAAATTTGAAACATCAACAGCGGCTCCTTTTTCCGTTAATGTCACAAGTGGTTTATATCTAACATATGTAAGGAATCCCAAATAACTTAACTCTTTAAGAGCAAAATTAAACTTAAAATCAAATTTCTTATATTTAGAACCGGTTTTATTAGATGTATATAGCTTTTGTTCAAATTCAGCAATCTTCTCGTCTTTTTCGCTAATTCTATCCCTAATTTCTGCTCTCTCCAATTGACCACCGGCTTCTTGTAGCACTTCTATGATTGGCTTTATTAAGTATGAAACTTGTTCCTCTGTATTTAATGTATCGTAAAACATTATGTGCCTTCCTTTTCTTTGCATATTTATTATTTATTAAATAATATCCAATATTCTTGTAATATGATAGCCCATATCATCATAATTATTTCTCTAATAAATGATTATTTAGAAGAGATGGCAAAGACCATCTATGACTATTGGTTTGTACAGTTTGATTTTCCTGATAAGAATGGGAAACCATATAAATCCTCCGGTGGAACATTTAAAAACGGACTGCCAATTGGATGGAATTATGTTCCTATAAAAAATATTTGCAACATATTATCCGGTTTTTCATTTCAATCTGACGATTATGTACAAAATGGTAAATATAAATTACTGACAATTAAAAATGTACAAGATACCGGAATCAATCTTGATGTGGATAATTATATAAATATTCTACCTGAAAACATGCCTGACTTCTGCAAACTAGATATAGGTAGTATTTTAATGTCACTAACCGGTAATGTGGGACGTGTGGGCATATTGTATGATTCAAACTGTCTGCTTAATCAGCGCGTATCATTAATGCAAGCAAAAAATCCAATCATGACACCTTTCATATATTGTTTACTTAAAAGCAGTAAAATGAGATATATTCTTGAATCATTAGCAACAGGAACTTCACAAAAAAATCTTAGCCCCATTGAAGCAGGAAATATAATGATTCCTTACGATAATGAAAATGTTAAGAATTTTTCAAAAAAAGTAACTCCATTAATTGATTCTATTATTACAAATTTAAAAGAAAACAATAACCTTACAAATCTTCGTGAATGGCTTCTACCAATGCTCATGAATGGTCAAGCTACCATCGAGAATTGATATGATAAATAATCATTTATTCGATTATTATTCTTTATTTTTTTATCAATTATACCCAGAGTTAGTGCTATACTTTTCTGCTCTGCATAATCTGGCAAAATAATATCAATATCTCCCAAAATATCCGTATTTAATGATGCCATTGTTGAACCTACTGCTGAATTATTTATTTTCATTTTTACGGCATCAGTCAATAAATAATATGAGACAAATTCAGGATATACAGATGTATCTGTCAATCGAACACGAATGCAGTCCGAACCTTGCATCCATCCATTCTGCTCTCTTCTAATCAAGCAATGTCTGTCAACAGAACCCTTCCTTCCAAAAACAATATCACCTTCTTTTAATTTATGTTCCGTCAACCTTCCTAATGTATTTTTACTTACATGATCAAGCCCTGTCTCAATAATACTTCCATAGCCAATATTCTTAACATTAATCACTGGTATTCCTTCTGAAACATACTCACTTGCACTAAACTGTGTTCCGAAAGGACCTGTTTTTAATTCGCCTATATCATTAAGTTTTGCAATCCTCATTGCCTATCTCCTATCCAATATATTTTCTGTGAGCAATTTTAACATTGCTTTGTTTAACCATTGCATATTGTAATGTTGTATCTATCCGTTGATGACCTAATAGTTTTTGCAACTGCTCTATAGGCATTCCTTTGTCAATAGCAACAGTTGCTAATGTTCTTCTAAACTTATGAGGATGAACTTTATCTATATTCAATCGTTTTCCCATTTCACGAAGTCGCAACTCAATACCACCTATCTGCATTCGTCTATAAGGTGCCTTTAGAGACACGAATAACGCATTATCATTATCTGTCCTAGCTTCAAGGTAATTCTGCAAATGCAGCTTAGTCCGTGCATCAAAATACACCATTCGTTCTTTATCTCCTTTACCAAATACGATACACTCTCGCTCGTCAAATGAAATATCATCTCTATTAAGAAGAACCAATTCTCCAACTCGCATTCCGGTAGATGCAAGTATGTCAATCATAGCCAAATCTCTTAAATTTTCACAATTATCTCTCATTGTCTCCAACTGTTCATCTGTATATGTTTCCTTTATCACGCTTGCGGATTTAATTCTATGTATTCTGCGTACAGGACTTTTTATGATATAATCTTCATCTTCTAGCCATGCAAAAAAACTTGAGAATATCCTTCTCATATTGTCAATCGTCACTTTGCTTGATTCCTTTTCCGCTTGATACTCTGATAAATACGTCCGAAGATCTTCTGTTTCAATTGTACAAACGGTTTTTCCAATGCTGTCTATCATTCGACAGATTGTATTCCTATAATATACTAAGGTTTTCTCTGAGCATCCCTCTATTCTCTTGGCAGACAGAAACATTTCTAAATAATCTAGTGTATCCTTATGGGGTTCTTCATCATTCTTTGTTACTATAACTACATTATATAGATTTATCTCTAGGACATCCTGTAATTTCTTTAATTGCTTATTATTAAGTACCGGAAGCATTTCATTGATAATCTCCGTAATTATTTTTTCTTTCATGTGTTTCTCCTTTAAATTGTGAGAACCACCATGAAGTGGAGTTCCTGTATTTGCTCTTGCCACTTTCAAGAGTTAATATTTCTATTATAAATGATTATTTAGCGTATCAATCCTCGATGGTAGCTTGACCATTCATCAGCATTGGAAGAAGCCAATCTCTGATTTTCGTGAGATTGGAGTTTTCTTTTTGGATTTGTATAATTTGGGCATCTATTGGTTCAATTTGAACGATAAAATTGGTTCGAATTAAATCTGGAATGTTCAAAATATTGTAGTTATTCAAATTTGCTTGATTAATTTTCATTTGGATTGAACCAGTTTTTATCATTGCAACAGGGATGTCTTTCAACAATAAATATAACAAGCGACAAGAATACCCTTTCACTGGCTGTAAGACATGTGTATGATTATTAACCCATACATCACCCGATACTCTCTGCAATATTGGATTTCCATTATCATCCATTACAGAGCCATCTTCAGCTAAAAGAACATAATCTCCTGAAAAAATGGGACGATTAACATAATCCACTATTCCTGTAGCACCATAATACGGAATGAATCCTTTCATTTCTTGTCGCTGTTGATTAGACAGTGGAATTCTTTCGGAATCAAGGCAAATTGAAATATTTCCGATAGATGTATAATCCCAGCTTTGAGGAATTTCTTGGTTCAGCTCACTGCAAAATACCATTTTTCCACCCGAAGATTTATATGGCTTTCCATCTTCATCTGGAAAATCAAACTGTACAAACCAATAGTCGTAGATGGTCTTTGCCATCTCTTCTAAATAATCATTTATCTTCTCATTGCTAATAATTTTATCATTTAAATCACATAATATTTTCGCCACTTTATTCTGGCTTTCTAAATCTGGCAAATCAATCAACATTTCCTCAGCAGATTTTACATTAAAATGCTTCTGTATAGCACCTACTTTATTGTATTCTACCTGTTTCTTTCCCCACACATTAATATAGGCAGCCAAATAATGCGGATTTACTACTTGAAGATTTGGTCTTACCAATACCACATCAGCACAATTACATCCATCATAATCTTTTGATACAACACAACATGTGCCAGGTATTCCGGTTCTAACAATAATTAGATCATTTTCATGAAGAATTGACTTTCGCAGTGATTCATTAAATTCTCTAGATATATATTTCAAATCATCTTCTACAATGCTAAAAGGCTTTATATTAAGCGAACGAAGAAATTTTACCCCTTCATCTTTATACTGCTTTGCCATATTTCCAACAAATCCCACTGTTAATTCTGCAATATCCGATAATTTAACTCTTCTGATCTTCATACTTCACCTTCTTTAACTGTTCCAAAATTTCTGTCTGCAGTGCATTTCCCTCAGCAAACAATTCCGTTAATTTTTCTGTATATCCATCCATTTTTTTCTGAAACTCTTCTTGTGTCAGCTCAACATATTCAATCTTTACTTCAAAATACTGTCCTGCGCTGAATGAACATTTTTTCTGCTCTATCTTGTCATAATCTACAACCACAGAAAAATCATCCTTTGGTTCAAAGTTATTAAAGGTATTGATAATATTCTCTATTTCTTCTGGTGATAAAACCGTTCTTTGGTTTTTTCCATCTACCTTAATCTTTGTTCCAAGTTTAGATGCATCCATTAAGATTGCCTGCTCATACTTCTTTGAATTGTCTAAAAATAACACAGATACATTTGTTCCTGTCGTAGCAAAAATATTGCTTGGCATTGAGACAACACCTCTGAGCATTCTGTCTTCAACAATGCGTTCTCGTATTTTCTTAGGGATTCCGGTTCCAGCTGTTAGAAATCCTGTCGGAACAACTACTGCTGCTCTACCACCATTTTCCTTCATAGAAAATATGATGTGCTGTAAAAACATCTGATAGATTGCCATACTATCCTTTTTCTTATTTGGTACATTAGGTACTCCAGCCCAAAATCTTTCTTTATAAATGTCACCCGCAAGAGTATCTCTGTTATCAGAAAAATCCACATTAAATGGAGGATTGCTAACAATATAATCAAATTTCATCAAACCATTTTTCTGACGGTTCAAATGCTGTGGAGAAAGAAGTGTATCTCCATGCACTACATGACCAAGTGAATGTACCAAGTTATTTAAAATAAGATTGAGTCTCAAAAATTCATTAGACTTTTGAGAAATATCCTGTGTATAAATCGTACAATTACTTTCGCCAATTTCATGTGCAAGTGCAAGTACCAGAGTTCCAGAACCTGCTGCCGGATCATATATGGTTACATTCTGCACACCTTCCGGCACCATAATTCTTGCAATAATACTTGCAATAGAATGTGGTGTATAATATTCTGCATACTTGCCAAAATCCTTGTTATAATCTTTAATCAGATACTCAAAAATAGTCGCAAAAAAGTCATACTTCTGTGAAAAAGCCTCTGCAAAACTGAATGTAACTAATTTATCAATCATAGCTTTGCAGAAATCAGATCTCCGATTTGACTCTGTTACATTTTGAGATAAATTCTGATCAAATAAACGAATCTTATCACCGGAGCCAGTACTTACAGAGAACACATCTAGATTAGTATTAGAAATATCCCATAAGGTTGAATCAAATAATTCGTTAAACTTCTCATCATTCTTATGATTGAAAAGATAAGATATAAAATGCTCTCTCTTGAGTTTTGCAGTAGCCGGTGGTAGAAGCATCATAAGCATTTCATAGTCATCTTCTGACATATTATTTAATGCCTGCTCCACATTCTCGGAATTTTTTAGCTCTTCATCCGCCTGCTGTACCTCATAGATAAACTTATCATTTAAAAACTTATACAAAAAAATCTCTGTTATAATCTTATATTCACTACTAGCATTACCAAGTCCAAAATTGGCACATACTGTCTTAAGATCATCTATCATCTGTTTTGTATTTGCTATTATTGCTTCTGTTGTCATCAGGAAACCCAATCCCTTTCTAATATATATTCTTTCGACAGGCAATTATCTATAAACATAAGTTGAGGTTTGTCTATTCTAACATTTTCTCCCATACATGCTCTCAAAATAATTGGCTGTAACGATTTAATAAAATAATCCTCATTATCAAGGATATTCTCATTATGAGCAATTTGATCATCTGCCTTAGACTTAACACTCATTAAAATTCTATGTACAGTAATTGCATCTGCAATGGGTGGTGGACTACCCATAATTCTCTTATGAGTTCTCATGTATTTAACATCACCTGAATACTTTGCCGCAAGCATACGATCTGCCAGATTTCTTTTTTCTGCCTTCTTTTTCAAAGTATCCAGTTCCCCCATCATCTGCTTCATTTCATCTGCTGTGAGTTCCTCAATATTTTTCTTCTTGAATACCCGCTTTAATTCATCAAGAAGTGCAATGTATTCTGGATCTTTTGGATCAAGGCATCTGTCTACGATTTCTCTTCTTGTTTTTTCCAGGCTATCTCTAAATGCATCAGCAATGATAAGTTCTTCTTCTTTTATCTTGCGAAACTGGAAATCTATCTGATCCAATGCCATATTGAGTACCTGTGACATATCCTCTGATGAATCAATGCTATTTTTTAAGTTAATAATGCTAATTCGATTATTGACCTCATTCAGACACTTAATTGCATTCTCGACATTGAAATGTTCGTATAAATCCTCATACCCATACAAACGGATCAGATTATACATCGCCTTATAATTTTCTAATGCTTGTCGTAAATCAAGTAACTGCTTCTTATCATCAATCTCGCTAATTTGATTAATAAAACTTACCACATTGCTTGTATCATATAGAAAAAGCTGATTTTTTACAACATTCAGATCTTTTTCAATATCTTCTTTGCTCTTGAAAATATTACTATAGTTTTGTACCTCATCTCCAAGTTCAGATTGAAGTTCATCAAAATATGCTTTATTTGTTTTATCAAACTCATCTTTGATATTTGCAAAATCAACAACATATCCATAATGATAACCTTTATAGGGGCGATTTACTCTAGTTAACGTTTGAAGCAGATTATGTGCTTTAATCATTCGTGCCAAATACTGCTTTTTTAATCGAGGAGCATCAAAGCCTGTCAAAAGCATGTTATAGACCACCAAAATATCTATATTGCCTTTCTTAAACTCTTCCTGATCGTTTTTTCTATCCTGCTTTGTGCCTTCATCATGAAGTACCAGTGCATGTGTATAATCTGAAAAACGATTTAACTGCCTGTCCACTTCCCTTGCCTGTTCCGAAGAATCACAAACAATCATTGCTCCGATAGTAGAATCTAATGCTGTCCTGCCTTCCCCAAAATCATGAATGATATAATCAACCATCTTTTCTACAAATTTAGGATGAGCATATAAATTTTTCTTTGCTATGCTTCCCTGTCTTACTATTTGATTAAGTGTATCATTCATCTGATTCTTATAAGTCGTTTCAATTTCCTCGCGAATCAGCTTTAATGTGTAACCATCTGCAATTGACTGATTATAATAATATTTATGAATATAATTGCCAAATACATCTTTTGTATTGTATCCATCTCCAATAAGAGGAGTACCTGTAAGCGCTATCTGCACCGCATCTCTATCAGATGCCATAAGATTTGCCAGAAATGATCCTGTTGGATTATAACTCCTATGTGCCTCATCCAAGAAGTAAACTCTCTGTACATTCACATTATAGTCAGATGGTTTAGTAACAGAATCCTTGGAAAACTTTTGAATATTGATTACAGTCATTGTCACTTTCCCACTGGTATTTGACTCTCCGGGATTTGTAATATCTGCAATAAACTCTTCCTTATCTTTTATCAATTTTACTTTAAGACCTCTAGCTTCAAATTCATTCTTCGCTTGCTCTGCTAAATCTAAACGATCCACTATAAAGTAAAACTTGGCAATCTTCCCCTCCTCTTTACTAAAATAGTCGGTCAAGAATCTTACATTGGAATATGCAAGTGCTGTTTTTCCGCTTCCCTGCGTGTGCCAAATTACACCTTTTCTAACTCCTTCTCTCAATTTATCTCGAATTGCCAATGTTGCAAACAACTGAGGATATCGCATAATATGCTTCTCTATCTCTGTAATACCATCTTTGTTGGTTGTGGTTTTATAACATATTCCATACTTTAATAAAAACAATAATCTTTCTTTTGTATATAAAGATGTAATGATACGATTTGTAGGCGAGTTTTCCGATAAGGAAGAAGCATACTCTGGAGTTCCTTTAATAGAAATCAGATTTGTATCACTTAAAATAAAAGCTTCCTCCTCTGGATTAATTACTTGCATTTTTGCCCCTAATTCCTCTGCTCTCTGCTCACGAAACTTGCTAAAAAACATTCTTTTATAGCTGCTGGAAGCATAAAAAGCTCCTTGAATTGGTTCAATATCAGAGTCATCATATTCATTATTATTAGAAAACACTGTAAACTGAGTCATTCCAACAAACCGTCGATAAATCTTATTTCCAAACCTTCTCTCCATACGACTTCGTTCTGTCAGAATTCCCTCACGGTTATTATGACGCTTGACCTCTATAAATGATAATGGCATTCCATTAACCAGCACAACAATATCTGGGCGAAAATTATCATCACCATTTTCATATGGTAATTCAGTTACTACTGTATAGTCATTCTGTGTTCCGCTTATATCATTAAAATCAATCAACTTTATTCCATTAATATCTGATTGCAATATCTGAAAAAATGATTTTCCAAGATCATCATTATCTAATTTAATCTTTAGTTCTCCGATAATTTTCTTTGCATCCGCAAGTGTTAATTCTGTTTGATTAATTCTATTAATTGCAGACAAAAACTGACTATAAAAAATGTTAGTATCACCATCATAGTCTATGTTACGTTGTTTATCTTTAATTGACATATAGGTATATCCAAGCCTTGTAAAATGTACAAGTGCCGGAATCTTTACTCTGGAATCTTCTGGTCTTCCCATAAGTGCCTTTCACCTCCAATACGTCATCTAATTCTTCTTACGAGGATCAGTCGGCTTTACCGCGTCCTTTGGTAACAGCCATGTTTTCCCTTTTTTCTCTGCACCAGGCACTCTGCCCTGACTACACAAAAGGGAAATTCTTCTTGATGAAATCCCCCATTTTTTTGACATTTCTACCGTCGTTATGTAATCCATGATTTCCCTCCAAACGATACAATTAGTCTACTATAAGTATATTCTTTTATCGGAACACTTGCAAGCAAAATAATGTTATGATTATTGATTAACTAGTTCTACATTTATCAACACAAAAAAGGGTGAGGGATTTCACTCCATCACCCAATATTCTATCTTCTTTTATCTTTTCTTCTCTACATAGTTTCTATCCATATATCTGTTTTTATCCCTTTCCTCGCCAATCTGATATCTATCTGTCCTATTCTCTTCAGTTGGAATATTCTCATTCTTTTTACCGTGATTAACATTCCATTCCTCAACATCTTTCACATAATCAGCATATTCACCTTTAGCCGCATAATAAGTACTATAAAAATCCCTTACATTATCATAACCATGTCGTTGCACAATAGATGACAAATAGCGTTTCATATTATCAATCTGTTTGATCAGTTCATATATTTGATTCTGCAACCCTCCACGCTTTCGTGCCTTAAATGCACCATTACATTCTGACAATTCTATCTCCAGCTCTCTGCGTTTATGCTCCTGCGCAAATATTGCTTCATTTTGCTTTTGTAATTCATCATAGATATTCTGAAGACTTAGGTATTTTTCTGCAAGTGGTGACATTGTTGGATAAGTCTTAGCCTCAATATTTCTACCTTCTGCCGGCACAATATCCAGCATCTTTTCTGCCACACCAACCGCAGCAAGCATAATGCGATTAATAAGAAATTCAAGCACTGCAATAGCAAGCTTTATAATACTTGCAAGAAGTTCCGGTCTGTCTCCATATAAATCTATGGAATTCCTTACATTTTCTGTTATTTTCTCCTTCTTAATCCTTGATATATCCTCTTCTGGCACACCACTTACAATTGCCCTGTCAACAGTCCTGTTCCATTCCCGTCGCACCTCATTGTCAGCTTTTATTTGCTCTTCCATTGGATTGTTTTTGCCTATTTTTTTAGTGGCAAGATATGGACTGTTCTTATCAAATACCTTAAGTCTATACTCTTCATGCAGCACAAGCTGATTTATTTCGCTTGTAAAAAATACTTTTGCCTCATCAAGAAATGAATCCTGTTTAAATCTGTCGTCTTTTACAGAGAACTCTTTTTTCTCATAGACCTCGCCTTTTCTGATAATCTTACAGCCATTACGGATGTCACCACTTTCATCCAATATCTCTTTCTTAGTACGCACATGTTTTCCACTTTCATCATAAAACATATTTCTTGATGCTACCTTTACAACCGGCTTTTCCAGCTTCGTCCTCTCTGCAAATATCAGATGAATATGAAAGTTTGTCTTTCTCTTGTTATGATGCAGGGCTGCATAGCAGTCCACACCATACTTTTTCTTGAAATCCGTAGCAAAATGTTTAATAAGATAATCATGCTCATAATGATATAATCCTTCCGGTAATGCTATAATCAATTCCCTTGCTTCAATACATTTTCCTGTCGTTCCACTTTTAGTAAATTCTTCTCTGTTACATTTCACAAGATCTTTCCAAAAAGAACGAAGTGGCTGTGTCGCATATATGGCATATAGATTTTCCTGTTTAACTGTACTTGTTATATAATCAATTCTCCCCATAACATTATGGAGTTTTGTCATCTGTATAAATGAATGTCTTGGCATTGCTATCATCTCCTTCTTTTCATCAGCTACAATTAATTCTTCAATTGCAGCCATAGTAATATTTATTCTCAAGCTCGATGCAATCGCGAAATCCCCGGAGTACAAAACGAAGTTTTGTGCGGAGGGTGTATTTCGCTCTCAAACGCCGAGGGCTGTATTAGATCTTTTCTTTTTCCTGTCTACAGCAGCTTTTGCTCTGATAAATGTTTAAAATCTTAAAAAATATCCTTTTTCCAAAACTGACGGCACTTTATGACGGAACTTTTCAAAATTGACATCACTTTATGACGCCACCTTTCAATCATGCCGTCGCTTTCTGCCATCATTTTTTCTTCCATTACATTACCGGCTTTCTTTCATTCAGGTTCCATGCCGTCGGATTATTACGGCATTTTAAGTTACTGCCGTCGGATTGTTCAGTCTCTTTTTGTTTCTGCCGTCGTTTTATGCCGACAGTCGTTACAATATTCACAGATAAAAATAAGGACCATGTATTTCTACACAGTCCCTGTATCTATAATCTATATTCTATTGCTAATCATTTACCATCCATCTTAGTGCGCTCTGTACTAATGTCTCATCTTCTTCATAATCCTCTGACTCCTCATCAGATATGCTTTTCGTTCCTGTCTCCATAGCAGCATCAGCTTTATTCATTACTGACATAGCACCTCCACCAGTCTGAATTGCAGCCAGCAGACTTCCTACCATTGTCATAACTTCCTTATTGGCTTCCTGACGTGCTTCTTCCTTTGCCGCCTGCCTGATTCTTTCCTCAATTGCTTCCATATCTTCTGTTGATACAAACTCCGGCTCTTTCTCTTTCTTGGTCTGCGTTAATTCTTCCTGCCCATAATTCTCGATATAATAAGTTGCTGCATCTATAAAAAACTGATTCTTTGACTTAAATATATCCAAATTTAACTCATTCAGAACCTTATTAATAGTTACATGAGCCGGATTAAGCATATTTAATCTCACTGTAAACTTAACTGTCCTGTCTATCGCCATAATTATTCCTCCTCATAATCTTTCTTTACATATAATCCCAGTAAGGCAGGAAGATTGGAAAGTACTTTCCTTTCTACCTTTCCAACTATCCTGTCCGCAAATGCATCTTCTTTTTCCCTTGTTTCTAGATATGGATCTTCCTGTATACGCATAACTCTCTCATAATAATAATTGATTGCTTCAATCACGAACCTGTTTTGTGACTTAAATCTTTCCCCCACATCTTTGCTGTGAAGGCTCTCCCATGCCATAATATCGGATTCCTTATCCATATTAAATCGTATATTCTGATTTTTATTCATATAATCACCTGTTCCTTCCATTATCTTTAATCTGTTTTTCATGCCACTCTTTTACGAGCCTCTCTATAAGTTCCACCTTTTGCTTTGGAGTAAAATCATCTGGGAAATACTCCTCAAGTGTACTGGCACAAATCTTAATCTGTTCCCGCTGGTTCGGTTTTTCCTCTTCCAATATTGAATAGATTGCATCCATATCCAGCTTTCCGCTCTGACTTATACGTTTCATCCTGTTTGCCTGCGACAATGATGGTGTGCACTGCTCTAAATCCATGACTGCATGAAGCTCATACTGCTCATTCTCCGACAGATAAGACAGTTCTACTGCAATCGTGAATGCAATCTTCCCATCATCAACCATATCAAGTATCTTTGGGATAAGCTTTGTAAGCCTTATATATCGTTTTATCTGTGCCACACTCTCTCCCACCTGTCTTGCAAGTAATTCATTACTATTTATTGTACTTGTATTATTGCCCTTCTCATTTAGCTGACTTCCATCTGTAAACTTTGGTCCAACTTGAGCCAAAGCCCCACTGTCAAGGTGCTTCCCCTGATGTTTCATGGCATTCAGCTTCATCTTATACGCAAATGCTTTCTCACTTGGCTTCAGATTCTCTCTATGCAGGTTAGAGTCAACCATTGCCACAACTGCCTGATCATCATCCAATTCTCTTATCACAACCGGAACCTTCGTCTCTCCTGCCCATATAGCAGCTTCCTTTCGCCTGTGACCAGATATCACCTCATACCCATCTCCATAGGGATTTGTCCTTACAAGAAGTGGCACAAGCACACCTTCTTTCTCAATACTTTTCATCAGCTCACATAATTCCGTATTTACTTCCACATTAAAGGGATGATTCCTGAAATCATGCAACTGGTTTATCTCCACATTCCGTATCGTCTCCACAATATCGCCTTTCTCGAACACATCGAATCAGCCCTTCAAAACGTCTTAATAAAATCCGTTTTAAAGGTATAAAAAAAGACCGCTCACTTTCAATTTTTCTTGAAAATGAACGGTCTTTCACGTTTCTTTTATTCTGTTGAATGATAAAAATATTACTTTTCCTTTGATGTGTTTCCGAAGCCGCAGTCCAATACCACAGACACGTTTACCCCATCAGAAATTGCCTTTTTATACGTTTTTCGGTCACTCTGGTCAAACCTGAAAAACCTCTCAAAGTGCCTAAAATCAAGGATTCTTACAAATCTGTCCGATGTAGTGCAACTATTGTCTCTATATGCCCCGTATTAGGAAACATATCCACGCAACAGCACTTCTCCACCTTATACCCTCTCTCCTGCAGAGTAACAAGGTCTCTGGCAAGCGAAGTAGGCTTGCATGATATGTACACCATTCTGTCAACACCGTAATCAATAATCTTCTCAAGTGCCTTAGGGTGGATTCCGTCACGAGGCGGGTCAAGTACAATGAAATCTGGCTTAATCTCAATATTATCAAGTGCCTTTAAGACATCATCTGCAATGAACTCACAATTAGTAAGACCGTTCTGGGCTGCATTCTTCTTAGCAGCCTCAACAGCTTCCGCAACAATCTCAACACCGATAACCTTGCTGGCAACTGAAGATAACATCTGTGCAATCGTACCAGTACCTGTATACAGGTCATATATAACCGGTTTACTGCCAGCCACATCTCCAAATCCGCCAGAAAGCACATACTCACGTGCCTTAGAGTAAAGCACTTCCGCTCCAAGAGAATTAGTCTGGAAGAATGAGAACGGTGTTATCTTGAAACGTAAGCCCAGAAGTTCCTCCTCAATATAATCCTGACCATACAGAAGCTCAGTTTTCTCGTTAATTACTGCATCTGCAAGGCTGTCGTTAAATGTATGGAGAACACCTGTAAGAGTGCCCTTATATTCAATTGATGTCAGGCGGTTTACAAGCTCTGTGAAATCATGCTCAATCTGAGTTGTTGTAACGATATCAACAAGAATCTGCCCTGTCTTTACAGACTTTCTTACAAGAAGATGACGCAGATACCCCTCGTGGCTTAACTTGTGCTGGAAAGGAAGCTCCTTCTCTATTGCATAATCCTGAACGCATGTGAGAATCTTTCTGTAATCCTCATCAATAATCTTACATTCTGTAACAGGAACGATATCGTACATGCTGTTTCGTTTGTGAAGTCCGAGTGCAAGCGGACCGTCCTTGTACTCATCGCCAAATGAAAATTCCATCTTATTACGGTATTCTTCTGTAACCGGGCTTCCGATTATCCCCTCAAATGGAAGCTCACCCGAAACAACTTCGCTAAGAAGCTTTTCCACCTGTGCGCTCTTAATCTTTAACTGTTCCTCGTAAGCTACTGTCTGGTAAGTGCAGCCACCGCATTTGCCAAAATGTGGACATGCCGGGTTGGTTTCAAGTGGACTCTTCTCAACAACTTCCATAAGTCTGCCTTCGCAGTGTCCTTTTCTTTTCTTATTCACGCAGAATCTGACAGTCTGTCCAGGAATTGCGTTCTTGACGATTGCTTTTTCCTTCTGTCCGTCCTCATCTGTCACCCACACTGTCGCCTTGTTAGGGAAATCAACCTTTTCAACTTTGCCTTCGTATACGCTTCCTTTTTTCAATCTATACTCCATTCCGCACATGAATTGTGCCTGTTATTAACATATTAATAGTTTCTGGCAGCACTTATTCACATAACGGCATACCTTATATAATTTTATCAGAAAAATGTGCTAAAGTATAGTAGTCACATTTACTCCACCACGCTGGCATTCTTTGCCTGCACTGCAGAATGTATTCTTTCAAGTACCTTGTCACACAGCCATGTATAAGCAGCCCCGGCAGCATTCAGTCCTATACGTAATGCAACTGCATAAGGCATTCCAAAAAGTCCCGCCGCAATTGATAATGCGCCAAATGTATTAAAAGCTGTCTGCCATGCATAACCAGCGGAATATCCGACTCCGATACCACCTATCATGCCTATATACGGATACATTGATTCTGGCAGAACTATATACATCACTGCAAAAATCGCACATCCAACAACATTAAACAATGCCCTGTTTCCAATTCTCTTATCAACATCTTTAGAAAACGGCAGACACACTGACATGCACGCAATTCCAATCCACATTGCCCTAGGCAGTCCCATCAGTGAAACAATCAGCATAGCGCTTGATACGATAAATGTAAGCTTAATGTACCATCTTGTCCTTGCTGAATTAATATTAAATTCCTTAAACAAATCCCAAAATGTTCTTCTATATGGTCTGTTCCTCTGATTCTTATAGAAAATAATCATGCATACTAACATCCCGGCAAGCAGTCCCACAACTCTCATCATATATTCATGGCCTGTGACATCATATCCCTGTAGCAAAAGATACCCAAGAACGAATGTTGAATGATTATACATAATTACATTGTGACATCCCATTATCATAAGAAGCATAATACACACAACATTTATTACAAATGCAGCAACTGGCGGTACCATATTGGAAACCCTCGGTCCTGCTATCAATATCGCATATATTCCCATTATCGAAATCAATCCATGTGATGTCTTAATTCCAAAATCCGCCTGTCTTAATACCAGCACCGCAAGAAGCACTGTAACTCCGACAACACTGTTATTATTCCCCAGCAGCTTACTGAATACTGTAACTACTGCGACGCAGAATATCATAACCAGATACACCTTAAAATTATATATAAGAATATGTCTTCTTTTCTCTTTAGAATCCTGTGTGTTCTTGATAAGCTGTTTTGAACCAGCCGAACTTAACTGTAACTCCTGATAAAATGTCATAAATTCCCGATTTCCTTTCCTCCCCTTAAATTTTGCTTAATAACAGGGTTGAGTAATATAACACTGATTACACCCCTATGTCAATTAAGAAATAATTAAATATTATGCAATAAAAAAGCCACAACCGCTGACATATCCTAATGGACATATCAAGCCGGCTGTGGCTTTCAATCATATCGCACTTATTACATTACTTCTCGATGTCTTCATCCTCGAAATCATCGTCAAAATCTTCGTCTTCGAAATCTTCATCATCGAAGTCATCTAAATAATCTGGTGTAAAATATCTGTATACAGCATAAGCGATACCAGCAACTGCTGCAACTGCACCAACGATAGCAAGAACAGCTATGATAATTGTGCTGCACTTCTTGCAGCATTTCTTATCTTCATCTTCCTTCTTGCTAATAAGTTCTCCTAATTTAGTAGCTGCGATAAGCTCATCTAATTTTTCTTTACTCATAACAATATCTCCTTTCATACCACGGATTTAATAAATGTATTATAGCATAGCGTTAAACATTTGTCATTATAGTTTTTTAAGTCTGGCAAATCCTGCCAGCATTTTCTTCTGTCCGTACTCTGCAAATTCAACTGTTACCATATAGTCTCTTGCTGAATCCTCTATAGCAAGTACCTTTCCTTCACCGAATTTCACATGGCTCACCATATCACCGACACTGTAGCCAAGTCCACCTGAAGATTTTGCACTTATATCTGCACCTCTTGCAGCACCTATTACATTTCTTGAAGATAAGCCGCTTCGTGTAGGCATTCCTGCATAAGCACTTCTTACAGAATCTGCCGGAGTCTTTCTCTTTTCTGGTTTCTTAAGATCAAATAATTCCATAGGGTCTTTTCCAAATCCCGGATTAGAACCACCATTTATCTTAACCTTTCTTGAACTATATGTTCCTGCTGCCCTTCCGCCTGGTGTGCCGCTTCCGTAGCTGCTAAGAATTGATCTGGCTGTTGCACGCATGTTAATGCCTGTTGTATCTGGCTCATCTGATGTCCCGCCATATGCAATCCTGCCTTTAGCATACCCACTGGAATTGTTTTCTATGTGCATATATTCTTTAGGAATTTCATTAATGAATCTTGAAACCTTATTCATCTGTGTTTCACCACGCACCATACGCGACTTGGCACTTGTAAGATTAAGTATTTTCTCTGCTCTTGTTATTCCTACATAACACAGTCTTCTCTCTTCCTCAATCTCAGTTGAATCATCTGACACAATTGTCATATAGCTTGGAAAAAGTCCATCCTCCATTCCTGTCATATACACGATTGGGAATTCCAGACCTTTCGCACTATGCAGTGTCATCAGCATTACATGAGGCTCTGACTCATCCAGATTATCAATATCCGCTATTAATGCAACTTCTTCAAGCAGTCCTGAAAGTGTAGGCTCTTCACCTGCTTCCTTACAGCCCTCCTCATAGCTTACAACCTTATTAATGAATTCATCCAGATTCTCGCGTCTTGCCTCAACCTCTTCCACTGTTTCATTCTGTGAAAGACTCTCGATATATCCTGTATCCTCAATTACAGCCCCAGCAAGTTCCTTTAATGACATGAATTCTTCCTTGGCACGCAGTCTTCCAATAAGGTCAACAAATGGCTCTAACTTGGAAAGTGCCGCATTCTTTATTGTGTCAATATCCTTTGCATTGACAAGTGCTTCCCAGAAAGTAATATCATTAAAATCTGCATATTCCTGCAATCTGTCAATCGTTGTATTACCAATTCCCCTCTTCGGAACATTTATAATTCGCTTAACCGCCTGACCATCAAGACCATTATCAATAGTTTTTAGATAAGCAAGAATATCCTTGATTTCCTTTCGCTGATAGAAATTCTGTCCGCCATATATCTTATATGGAATATTGTGAATCATCAGCTTTTCTTCGAGTGCTCTTGACTGTGCATTAGTTCTGTAAAGAATGGCAACATCATTATAATTCCAGCCATCCCTTACATACTCTGCAATACCACTCGCAACGCCTTCTGCCTCATCATACCCGTTCTCATACAAAGTATAATTAACCTTCTCGCCCTCTCCGTTATCTGTCCAGAGTGACTTGCTCTTTCTGCCAATATTATTACTTATCACCGCATTTGCAGCATTAAGAATAGTCTGCGTCGAACGGTAATTCTGCTCAAGCTTTATAACCTTAGCGCCTGTGAACACATTTTCAAAGTTAAGAATATTATAAATGTTTGCTCCACGGAACTTATATATAGACTGGTCATCATCACCAACCACACATATATTGCCATACTTTGCTGCAAGCATTGCAACAAGCTTAAACTGTGATGTATTAGTATCCTGATACTCGTCGACCATTATATATCTGAATCTGTCCTGATAATGCTCAAGTACCTCTGCATCACTCTGGAACAGCTCAACCGTCTTGAATATCAGGTCATCAAAATCAAGCGCATTGTTAAGCTTAAGCGTCTTCTGATATTCTCTGTATACACCTGCGATTCTTCTAAGATTATAGTCGTTACCTGCCTCAAGCTCGAACTCATCAGGAGTCTTTAACTCATCTTTAGCAGATGAAATCTTACTCATAATTGCACGCTCTTTAAGCATCTTCGTATCTATATTCATCTTCTTACATATATCCTTGATTACAGACTTCTGATCGTCCGTATCATATATCGTAAAGTTATTATCGTATCCAATTCTGTCTATGTATCTTCTTAAAATTCTCACGCATGTTGAGTGGAATGTACTTACCCATACAGCCCCTGCACCCTGTGCCACAGTAGTCTCAACTCGTTCTTTCATCTCTCTTGCAGCTTTATTAGTAAATGTAATTGCCATAATATTATATGGGTCTACTCCGCATTCTTCTATTAAATATGCAATTCTGTTCGTAAGCACACGCGTCTTTCCAGAGCCTGCCCCAGCAATAATAAGTAGCGCGCCATCTGTATATTTAACTGCCCTTTTCTGGCTGTCATTCAAATCTTCTAATCTCATATATCCACCTTCATGCAAATGTGAAATCTATATCCACCTTATTTCTGCCAACTACCACATTATACAAAAACAACGGGATGTTGCCAAGCCAATATGACAACATCCCTGATTGTTATTTATTAAATTCACATATTACTAATTGTCAGCTTATGCAAGCTTTGTTCCACAGTTAGAACAGAACTTAGCGCCATTAGTTGGTGTTCCACAGTTAGGACAGAACTTAGGTGCTGTGCCACCTGACACATTTGCATTATTATTCATTGCAGTATTCATGTTATTCATCATCTGCTGTCCAACCTGCATTCCCATCTGGAGCTGCATCATATCACTGGCAATATTCGAACCGCCTCTTGAATTGCCGATACTATCAGCCATAGCCATCTGTGTATATCTGTTCATATCTCCAACCATTGCCTGAGAAGCTGCCTTATTAGTCATCTTCTGTACTTCTTCCGGATAAGAGAAACTTGAGATAGTAAAGCTTGTTATTGTGATTCCTAACTTGCTCATCTCCATATCAAGGTCTGTCTTAATACCCGCTGAGATATCATAAGCATTAGCCTGAAGATTAAACATATCCTTGCCTTCTTTAGAAATCCACTTCATAAGAAGCTGGTCAAGAACTGCTGATATTCTTTCCTTAACATCTGCAACAGTGTACATCTGCTTTACACCTGCTACCTTGTCTATAAGCGTAATGTAATCAGATACTGAAAACGAGAAGTTACCGAAAGCTCTTATTGGCATGCCACCTGGAAGTGCCTGTGTTGGAATAAGAATAGGATTCTTAGTTCCCCACTTCTCTGTGAATTCCTTAGTATTAACGAATAAAACTTCAGCTCTTACTCCACTGTTGAAGCCAAACTTAAAGCCTTTAAGTGTTGATAAGAATGGAATAATCTGTGATTCAATATCAAAGCTTCCCTCGTCCTTAAAAATACCTTCAATCTTACCATTGTACATAAAGATTGCATCCTGGCCGGCGCGGATAATCAGCTTACTGCCTTTCTTGATTTCTCTGTTGGTCCATTTCCAGAAGATTATATCATCTCTGTACTCTTCCCATTCAACTACGTTGGCAAACTGCCCTTTGAATAATCCCATGTTCCCTCTCCTTATCTATGTATTGCTTATCTTGTTATAAATATGCTTCTGAATTATAAGCCCATCTGAGCCTTAAGTGCTGCTAATTCATCATCAACTGCTGTGTTAGCCGGCTCTGCATCATACTTAGCTGCAAGACTGTCAACATCTGCCTCAAGCTGTGTCTGGTTAAGCTCTGCCATTGCATTAGCCTCGTCAAGCATCTTATTAGCCTTAGCCTCCATCTTACCGAATGCATCCATGCTTGTTCCAACACTGTTAACACTTGAACCAACCTTGTTGATTCTCTCCTGAGCCTTAGCTGCTGCAACCTTAGCCTTAACTGCATCTCTTCTCGCTTCAAGAGACTGGATATCCTTGCAGAGCTTATCATGCATCTGACGCATCTTAGCTGCATTGTCTGCTGCAATATTATATGTCTGCTGTAATGTAGCCTGCTTAGAAACTAACTGCTGCTTCTTCTCAAGGAATGTTCTTGCATCTGCCTCATTGCCAGCCTTAAGAGCCTTTTCTGCATATGACTGATACTTGGCAACATCTGCTGTGCATTCATCAAGCTCTCTTTTACATCTTGTCTCCTCAGCCATAACTGAAGCTGTCTCTGCCTTAACCTTTCCAAGGTCGCTCTCAAGATTTCTCATGTACTGGTCAATCATCTTCTCTGGATCTTCACACTTATCGAGAAGTGCATTGATGT
>OGNB01000798.1_pt1 | contig 21139 bp, 15 predicted proteins | sample 1573301 | NCBI WGS metagenome assembly OGNB01 (sample SAMEA2581914, study PRJEB24529) | metagenome | biome: Human gut stool | place: China | collected 2011
ACAAAGGGGATAAATGATGGCTGATATAAGTAAAATAGATATGGAAAGAATCAATGGATTACTTGATAAATTAGAAGAAGTATCCAATAATCTTAATTCAATGAAACATATTATTGAAGAATATCATTCAGGAACACAATGGTATAAGATATGGAGCGATGGTTGGATTGAACAAGGTGGATATGTTAGTAATCCATCTTCAAATGAAACAGTTACATTATTAAAATCTTATAATAATATTAATTATAGTATACAATGTCAATATGCTCACGATTCAAATTTAACAGGTCGTTTTTTATCAGTAGGAAATAAAACAAATTCAACTTTTATGGTTAGAACTGGGGCATCTAATTTAGATAGTTGGAATGGTAGTTATCCAGTTCCATTTTATTGGGAAGTAAAAGGATATTAAAAAAGAGAGGTTTTAAACCTCTCTTTTTTATTAATTGTAAGCTAAAACTTTTGACATTAAGGTTGATACAGCACCATCACCAGTAATTAATGTTCCATCATAGTCATATAAGCAAGCATTATCAAAACGTTGTGAACAGTTAATTAACATTGATTCGTGATTACCATTATCACCATCTTCAGGTTGAGCTTGCATTAACCAACAACCTTCCATTACCCAAGTTGCAATTGCATTTTGGTGACCATCGGTATATTCAAATAATGTTGTATATTTGTAGTTTTCTGAAACAGTACCAGTAACTTGTTCAGATAAATCTCTTTGTAATTGAATTTGACGATATAATTCTTTATAATTCATATTATCATAAGAATCATAAACAGTAAAGTTTGTTGCTTCCCAAGTCCATTTACCTGGATAATAAATTGGACCGTTAACTGTTTCAATAACTTGTTCTTCAAATGCTCCTTTTGGTGTTGTAAAACTTCTCATATCCATAGTAATATTTTCACCACCAATAGGTGCAGCAAATCCTTCAAAAGTAACTCTATAACGAGTTTTTAAGTGATTAAATTTAGTTCTTTGATTTCGGTCAGCTAATTTTGTACCGAACTTAGAAAGAGTATTTACATAATCTACCATAATTTTCTCCATTAATCTGTATAAACATATTTATTAAATTGTTTCTACTTGTATTTATGATTATTTTATACTATGAAATTCATCATTTGGATTTCATAAATATTATTATGAATATTAAAGGATAATAAAGATGGCAATTAATGAATCAACTTCTGTTAAACAAATTGTTAAAAAAGATTTAAAAGAAATTTTTCCAGCAGAATTTTCAAATAGAAGATTAATTAGCAAATATATTGATTATGTTTTAAATCCATTTTTTCAAAAATCATATGAAAGTTATATTAACGGATATATTGGTAAAAAGTCTGTAGCTTTAGAAGAAGGAGATTTTTATCTTCCTGAACCATCAAGTGAAAGAAAAACATATCAATTATCGCCTGTATTAGTAACAACTAATCCAAATGATACTTCTTTAGAATCAAATAATTCAGTTGTTGATTTTAGTAATTTTTTAAATACATTAAAATTACAAGGTTGTGAAATTAATGACCAAAATAGATTATTATCTGATACATATTGGTCTTGGTGTCCGCCAATTAATGTTGATATGTTTTTAAATTATAATTTTTATTATTGGGTTGAAGATGGACAGCCACCAGTTGAATTATTATCTAAAACTAATGCTGTAACAGATATTATTGGTAAAGAAAATTATACTTATAAAGGTGTAGATGAAAATGAAAATGAAGTAACAATTAATTTTTCATCAGGTATGAGAATTTTATTTATTAATGATGAAAATCCAGAATATAATAATATTCCTTTTATTGTTGAAGGTGTTGGAAAATCAATACAATTAATTAATGATAGTGAAATTCTTTCTTCAACATCAAAAATGCCTGATTATTATGTAATGGAAAGAGGAGCTATTGATGGTAATGCGTGGTCATTAAGAAATAGATGGTTTCATCGTTCTGTTTTAGATAAAATTGAAAATACAATTATATATCAATTAATTAGTAATAATGTATTATATTATACAAATTCTTCTCCTGAAGATATGACTGATGATACAATGATTTATGCTGATATGGATTTAACTATTAAAGTTAAAACTTTTGGAGAATTTGAAAATATTCAATATACTGATAATACACGTAAAATTCAATATATTCAAGCTAAAAAACCAATTTTATGCTTTAATAAAGATATTCAATTATATAATTATGGCACATATAATAGAGGATTTGTAGATTTAATTGTTAACACAAGAAAAAATGATTTAAATGGTATTGTTCCTCAACCTATTCAAGGTGTTGATTTAAAAGATGGAATGACTGTTTTAATTACTGGTGATTCTGATGAAATGTCTAATAATAGAATTTATCAAGTATCAGGTGTTTCATCTATTAATACTGTTATTTTACAACCTGTGATTAATGGTTTATCAACTGATGGCTCACCAGTTGAAGGAGAAGGTATAACTGTTCGTAAAGGACGTTATGCAGGTGTTTATTATTACTATAATAATGGAGAATGGGTAACTGGACAACAAAAAGTTAGTGTTAACCAATCACCTTTATTTCAACTTTATGATGATGAAAAAAATGCATTAGATAATCAATTATATTACAATCAATCATCATTTAAAGGTAGTAAATTATTTGATTATGTTACAACTGATGATTCTGGTGCAACAATTGATGAAGATTTAAATAAAGCAATTGTTACTGATGGCTATGGAAATTACATTTTTGATAATATAATTAGAACTCAAACTTTTACATATTATGATTATACAATATTAAAAGATTATGAAGGTTTTAAATTTTTTAAATTAAATGGTCAAGATATATATTTAAATAACTGGTATATATCTAAAGATACAACAACACAATATATTACAACTGAAATAACTGTTACAGATAATAAAATTTATGAAATAATTGATGATGTTAAATATACTGTATTTAATTTAGCATATCAGCCAGATGAAGTTTCAAATAAAAAATCATCTTTTGTTTATTTAAATGGTGTTTTATTAAATGATGGTACAGATTATATTATCAAAAATAAAAAACTTATGATTTCTGAAACAAGTATTTTAAATGCAGATGATAATTTATATATTAAATTATTAGTTAAAAAATTAACTAATACAATTGCTGATGGTTATTTTTATGATTTGCCTTTAACAATAACATCAAATGCGATGAATGAAGATATTTCACAAATTAATTATAATGAATGTTTTGACCAATTAAGAAGTATCATTGAAAACCAAAGTGCATTTAGTGGTAATTCTTCAGGAAATAATAATTATAATAATACAAAAAAAGATTTATCATTAGGTACAGAAATTTTACAACACGAAAGTCCAGCACTTAAAACAATGTTATTAAATTCAAGAGAATTTTCTAATATTAGAACTGTTTTAACATATATAACTAATGAATATACTAAATTTAAAACTAAATTTAAAAATATTATTACAACAATGAGTAATAATGGTGAATATGATGAATTTGAAACAGTTGATATTGTAAGTCCAAGTGGTTCAATTTCACACGTAACTCAAGAAACGGATGTTAAAAAAATTGTTCAAAGTGCATTAAATAAAATTAATCTAGGTAAGGAAGGATTAGATTCATTTTATAATAATGGAGTTGCATCTGAATATGGAGATTGTTATATTCCAGCAACTCCTGCATATTTAGGTTTAGATTCTTATTATAAACCACAAATTATTACATTTGAAGAAAATCCTAATAAACCAAAAGTATTATTATGCCACGATGGTTCATATCAAATGTTATTTAATGATTATCGTGATAATGCTTTAATAGAAATTGAAACAGCAATTTACAATTCTATTTTAGATAAGTTTAAAAATAGTTTGCCTTCATATAATAAATTGGAATATATACCAGGAAAATTTAGAACAACAGATTATAATCAAGTTGAATATAAAGAATTTTTAACTCCAATTTTTGAAAAATGGTGTCAAGATAAAGGAGTTGACTACACTATTAATGATGGTTTTGACCAAAATGACCCATTTAGTTGGAATTATTCAACTTGTGTAGATGCGGATGGTGAACAATTATATGGTTCATATAAATCAATTTATATATATTATTATGATACTTATAGACCACATACACATCCTTGGGAAATGTTAGGTTTTGGTTCACAACCATCTTGGTGGGAAGACCATTATGGTTCTGCTCCTTATACATCTTCAAATTTACCTATGTGGCAAGATATTGAAAATGGATATGTTGCTGATGGTGAATCAAAAGGTATATATGAATTTTTAAAACGTCCAAATTTAATTGAAAAGTATTTACCAGTTAATGAAAATGGTGAATTATTAAATCCAGTTGAAATTGGTATTGTTTTAAATGCACCAATTCCATATTATGCTAAACAATCTTGGAAAGTTGGTGATATAGGTCGTTGGGAATTCGCTTGGATGTATACATCTGAATATAGATATTCAATACAAACAATTTTATATATGATGAGACCAACAGAATGGGTTGAAAATAATTGGGATACTAAAAATATTAAAACAATTTTTAAAGATACTTCATATGAACAAATTATTTATGATGATTTAGGTAAACGTCCTTCACCTTCTGATATAATTATGCATAATGAGTATATTGATAATGAATATGTTCAAAAAATAGGTATTCAACAATGGATTTCAGACTTTTTATTACACGAAAATGTTGATATAACAAATTATATTGCTAAATCTATTCGTGATATTTCTATGAAATTATCATATAAATGTGCAGGCTTTTATAAGTATGATAGTATTAAAATATTATCTGATAATTTTGGAGTAATTCCATCACAAAATTATGAATTAGATTTATATAAAACTATTACTGATAAACAATATTCTTATTCAGCTATTGTTATTCAAAAAGTTGAATCAGGATATATGATTGATGGATTTGATTATGAAAAACCATATTTTATAGTTAAAGTTCCTCAATATAATGGTAAAAAGTCAACTGTTAATATTTCAGGAAGAAATATTATTTATTATAATGAATGGACAGATAATCTTCAAAAAGTAAATTATAAAACAGTATATTCTTCAATTCAAGATGTTTATAATGTTATTAATGGGTATGGAAAATATTTAGAGGATGTTGAAGGTTGGTATTTTAATATATTAGATGCAAATGGAGAAATTATTAATTTTAGAAGTAAATCAAGAGATTTCTTATTGTGGACAACAACTCAAATTGATATTGATTCTATTATTATGTTAAATCCTGGTGCTGATGGTATTGGTATTTTTCACGATGCATTTATTGATAAAGTTGGACAATATATAAATGGTTATTGGTCAATTTTAAATACTGCATCATTACCAATTTTTAACGAGGATTTAGATGTATATCGTAAAGATGGCGATACTTATATAATGTCATTAGATAAAGCCGTTACTTGTTTAAAAATTAAAGAAATTGAAAATGAACATATCATTTTATTTGATAATCAAACAATTTATGGTGATGTTATTTATGACCCACTACTTTGTATTAAAGCTCAAAGATTAAAACTTTTAGGAATTAAAGTTGATGGATGGAATGGAACTTATTTTGCACCAGGTTATTTAATTGATAAAGATGGAGCATATCCAAACTACGATAAATTAGCTAATGATTTTAAATATTTTTATAATACAGATGATGTACGTTCACAAGGTGTATTTGGTGATTATGCTAAAAGAACAATAGGTTTTCAAAAATTACCATCTATGGAAAGACTTTTAATTGATGATAGAAATATATTTGATTTCTATAAAGGATTACTAAAAGAAAAAGGAACAAAACGTTCATTTGGTAAATTAAATCGTTCAACTTATATTATGGATGCTGAAAATAATGAAATAGAATTATTTGAAAACTGGGCATTTAAAATTGGAGAATTTGGATATACATCAAATAGTTCAGTAATTGAATTAAAAATTCAACCAGATTTAATTACTCAAGACCCTCAAATTATTTCATTTACAACTGCTGATAATGTTAAAGCTAATAGTTCAATTGTTGATATTACTTGGAATAATCAAGATTGGTTAAAGCAAAAAGAGAATAAATCTGAAAATAAATTTAATTTCACAAATGATTTTAAATTTTATCCAACAGCAGGATTTGCACAAATTGGAGAAACAAATTATATAGTAGATAATGAAGCAACTTTTAAGACAACTTTTGAAAATATGAAAGTTGGAGAAAAAGTTTGGGTATCTTTTGCTGAAACAAATCAAGGTTGGGATATTAGAAAGAAAATATCTGATGATGATTATATTTCAATGGTTGTTAATAAAATTTCTGATGTATATTCTTTTGATAAAACTCATTTAGAGATTGGTGATTTAATTTATGTTTTAAGAGATGTTATTAATAATGTTGATAATTTAAAGAAAATATATGACCCTTCTTATTTAATCAATGATTCACAAAATATTATTGATAAAATGGCGTGGTCAGTTTTTAAATTTATTGATGAACAACAAGGTGAAGTTTATAATGAAATAGAAACAGATATAGATTATAAACCAACTATTGATAAAACTTATTCATTATATCGTTTACAAAATAGAAAAATTAATATTAAAGAAATTAAATCTTGTTATATGGTAAACGATGATAATAATAAAACAATGGCAATTATTCAACCATTTGACCCAATTCAAGGTATTATTCCAAATAATTTATTAAAAGAAGTAAATTATATAATTGCCCAAGACCCTGCTGATTATAATAATTATTCAACTTGGGGAGATAATAAAGTTGGTCAATTATGGTGGGATATTTCAAAAGTTAAATATTTAGATTATTCACAAGGAGATATTACTTATAGAAGAAATAATTGGGGTAAACAAATGCCTGGTTCAGAAATAGCTATTATGGAATGGACTAAATCAATTAATCTTCCACAAACAGTAACTTCTTATGTTAAAAAAGAAATTTATAATAAAGCTACTGAAAAGAATGAAATTTATTACTATTATTGGGTAAAGAATCCATCAAGTATACCAAATGTTTCATTTAGACATACAAGTGCATTATATATTTCACAAATAATTAATTCACCACAAGATGAAGGAGTTATTTGGTATTCTCCAATATATGCATATGATGGAGAAACTCAATATAGTTCAATGATTGTTGGTAATTTTGATACATTAAATGCAGGTAGAGATTTTGTTATTCAATTAAATTTCTTAGGTGATAATGATGTAACTGAACACGAAGAATGGGTATTAGTTAAAGAAAATACTGATGCTGAAATTCCTGATTCATTATGGGATAAAATGAAAGCAAGTTTAGTTGGATATGATAGTTTAGGACAAACTGTTCCTGACCCAGAATTATTACCAAGAAATAAAATTGGTATATATATTAGACCAAGACAAACAATGTTTGAAAATATTGTTAGAGCAAGACAAAATTTAGTTGATATTTTAAATCATATTTTTAATACTCGTGATGTCTTATCTGATATTGATGTTGGTTCAACAGAATTTAATAATATCTTTTTAAGTAAAGAACCATATCCAGAATATGATTTTTCATTTGATACTCATTTAGAGATGATTTCAAGTGAAGATACTGCATTAATTGGAAAAAATATTTTAGTAAAAACTGATGAAGTTTATGATAATATTTGGACATTATGGAGAATGGATAATTTAAATGATTATACGTTAATAAAATATCAAACATATGACGTTTCAAAATATTGGACATATAAAGATTTATATGCTGACGATTCAATTCCAATGATAACTCCAAGAGCAACATTTGAATCAGAAATAGATTTACAAGAACATTTTGAAGAATATCATTTTGAATCAGGAGATATTGTTAAAATATATTCTGATGGTAAATGGATATTAAAACAATATGAAGGTATGCAAGGAAATTCACCAATTTTCCATACAGTTGGTTTGCAGGATGGTACAATTAATGTATCTGAATCTTTATATACTTATATGGAAGATGCCGAATTAAAAAATAATGTTCCTAATTGGTATAGAGATGAAAAACCAAGAACATCTGATTTTATAGTTACTGATGATTTATGGAATAGTTATGATTATATGGGTATTAATATTACAAAAGATGGCGTTTTAGATGCATCTTATATGAAAAATAGTTTTGCTAATAACGTTAAAATTTATATTCCTGATATTTCAGGAGAAGGATTTAATCAATATCCTATTACATTTTCATTAGTTTCTGGTGTTTCAACTCCTGCTATTGTGTTAGGATTAAAAACAGGAAGCAATGATACTCTTGAATATTTAAGTAATGAATTACCATTTACTAAATCAACTGTTCCAAGTGGAAGTAAAATTACAGTTGCTGAAGGATTTAATGTAACATTAAATTTCTGGAATGGTGAATATGATTTAAGAGATGATTCAATTTTCATTGGTAATCAAACAAAATATGATTATTTGAATACTGAAAGTGCAATTGTTATTCAAAAAATATTAGAATATTTTGAACAATAAAAAAGGAGTTTAAACTCCTTTTTTATTGTTTTTTTAAATTTTTTTTGATATAAATAAAATAAAATGTTTAAAAGGAGATAATATGAATAATCCATTACTTGATTATGCACGTAAAGCAGAACTTTCAGTTAAATTACCATCAGACGGTAATTGGTATACTTCTGATATTGTTAAATTAAATCCATTAAAAGAAGTTGAAGTATATCCAATGTTACCAAAAGATGAATTAACTCTTATTAATCCTGATGCTTTATTGTCAGGTCAAGCAAATATAGATGTTATTAAATCTTGTGTTCCAGCTATTTCAAATCCAGAATTATTATTATATCCTGATTTAAATGTGTTATTGTTAGCTATTAAGGCAGCAACATATGGAGATGAATTAAAATTAGAAATAACTTGTCCACATTGTTTAGAAATTAAAGAACAATTAAAAGATAAACCTGAAGAAATAACAAAATTAGAAAAAGAAAATAGAATTTGTCTCCATCCTCAAATGTTTACATATTCTTGCCGTGAAATTTTAGAACAAATATCTTTATTAGAGAAAGAATATATAATAAAAGCAGAAAATGGATTACAAATTTATATTAGTCCAAATACAACAAAAGATAAGAATTTATTTAATTTATTAAATTTTAAAGAAAAATCTATTTTAAAACAATTTAAAGATTATAAATTTGATAATGATAATCAGACTGAAAATGATAGAAAAGAATTTGTTTCAACTGTTTCTGGAATTTATATGAATATTAGTGAAATTGGAAATAAAATTGTTACAAATGGTATAAAAAAAGTTGAATTACCAGATGGTAGTTTTGTTGATGATAAAAATTTAATTTATGAATTTGTATCTAATTCAAGTGCATCATTTGTTAGTGAAATACATACAAAAATTAAAGAATTGAATGATATTGGATTACCAAAAGAATTAGAGTATATATGTCCTTATTGTAATTATAAATGGAAAGATGTTTTTTATGGATTTAATCAATCTGATTTTTTCGGTTTAAGCTCTTAAATTCCAATGATGAACAAGTTATGGAATTTATTGAGCGTTTAGATAAACAACGAGATGAAATTGAAAATTCTTTATTAAATATACAAATATATTCTAATGGTCAAATAACATTACAAGAATTATATGGAATGCCCTATAAATTAAGAGAAAGATATATAAAATTAAAAACTGATTATGATAAAAAAATTAATGAAGCAAAAGCAAAAAGCATCACTTAAAGGTGCTTTTTTATTTTAATTAGATGTAATAAATATTCATATACATATAAAATTGAGGAAATATAATGGTTAAATATATCTTAAAAAATGAAGAAAAATTTGTTGTTACCGATGAATTGTATGAAGCATTACAAAAAAATGGTAATAAATTTTTATTGGAAGATATTACATTGTCTGATGATGAAATCAAAGAATATAAAAGAGATTTATATGATTATGCTTGGGGTAAATTAAAAGAACGAGCAGGTTACGATGTTAATACATTAAATGAATTAATTGATATGGAAGAACCACAAGCAATTCAATATGAAATCAATAAAATGGTTACACCAAATTTATTTAAATCAAATAACCAACGAGAAGTTTATAAAACATTATATAAACAAGCATCTCGTTTGGCTGATGCATCAATGAATCGTTTAAATGATAAAAGAAAAGCTGCTGAAGAAGAACAACAAATTAAAAATTCTCAACAAAATTTGTTTAAAGATGAAGATAATTTAAATACGTCTGATGAAAATATTGAAAATGTTGATAATAAAGAATTTGATAAAGATAGTGATATTGAAAATGATAAAAGATTGGTATTTGTTAAACAGGCATTATCAAATAATAAAATTCCTTTAACAAATGAACAATTTCAAGATATTGTTGGTAGAGATAATATTGAAAATTTAATTAAAGCATATAATGAGTTATATTATTGCGGAGCATCTTTAGCAGAATCAAAAGCTAAATTAAATGAATTAAAAAATAAGTATGGTGATAATTTAGAAGAATATGTTAAAAATAAAAATAATTTAACCCAAGATTTATTTGATAATGTAACAAAAAAATGGTTTAATAATGTATATGAAATTATTGAAGAAAAAAAGCCAAATCAGGTTAAATTACTTAATCAATTAGTTGGAACTACTCGTAAAGAAGATGAAGATTATGATTTACAACAAGAATTTGCTTTAAAAGGGAAAGCAGCAAATGATATTATTAAACGTATTAAAGATATTATGAGAAATGTTGGTAAAGTTAATTATGTTAATTATATATTTACAGATGTTCCAAATTTAAGCACAGTTAAAAAATATTATTTGTCTGAATTGCAAACAAGTGCTTCTTTTGGAGAAGATAGAGAGATTGAACTTAAAAAAATTGATGAAATTAGAGAAGCTGATAATGAATTATTTAAACAAATTTCAAAAAGATTATTAGTTCACGGAGATATAAATGAATATATTAAAGTTATTCGTTATGATGATGTTTTAGATGGTATTTTTACTGTTACAAGAACAGAACGTGCAACAACAATGGGTCAGCAAAGAACTATTTTAACTTTTACTGATAATTCAACACGTGAAGTAATGTTTATATTAGTTATTGAACCAACATTCGGTGCATTAAAACAATTTTTTAAAGGTATTGACACTTCTGGTTTAAAAAATGCTTATAATAATTTAGATAAAAAACTATAAAGGTTAATAAATGGCAGAAGATTATATTGAAATGGAAACTTCTTCTCGTATTCCTGTATTACATAGAGGAAAAGAAGTTGCTGTTGGCTTTAATGATTTAGGTTCAATTCAACCACTAGATGAATTATTAAGTCGTTATTTTCCAAAAAAATATGGTAAGGATTTACAAAAGAATGTTCAAGAATTAACAGTTAATTTGAACAAATATATTAAATTATCTGATATTGAAAAAAATGAAAGAAAAACTTCTTTTGAAAAAATTGTTTCTGCTGTTAATAATATTAACAATGCCATTAAAGAAGATAAAGATAATAAGAAAAAAGATAAAACTAAAGAAGATGCTGGAAATAAAGCTATTGGAGCAAAAATTGTTCAAGGTATTGTTGAAAGTTTTGCAACAAGTTTCCAAAAAAATATGGAAAGAATGGGCTTTTTAAGAGATTTAGAAAGTGCTGGTGTTTCAGTTACTCAAGGATTTGATAGTTTACGTAAAGCATCAGAAGAATTAGCAAGACCACAAGAACAATTAGTTAAATTATATACAAAAAATTCACAAACAATTCAACGATTAAACGCTTCTTTTGGTGACGGAGTTAATTTTTTTAATCAAACATTAGGTGATATTTCTGGTAAATTTAATACAACCCGTCAAGAAGAAGAAGCAATTTTATCAGAATATATTGAAACCCGAACAAAATATGCTAACTTAGAACAATTAGATAGAGACCGTTTAAGAAAAGAAACTGAATTATATACTAAAAATCTTAAACAATTAAGTATGGCAACTGGTAAAAGTATTGAATTAATTTTGCAAGAAAATAAATTAAAAGAAGATGAATTTGCAGTTCAGGCATTACGTAATGCAAATCCTGCAATGGAAATGCTTGAAAAATTACTTATACAGCAAGTTGGACCAGAAATGGCTCGTGCATTAATACTAAATGATGTTACAAGTGAAAAGTATTTAGGAGCAATGGCAACTCAGCAAGGTAGAGATTATGCTCAATTAAGAAATATGGTTGCTCGGAATCCAAATATGCAAATGAATGATATGATAGCATTTATTAATGCTTCAATTGAAAGAAATCAAAGTGAACGAAATCGTATGAATCAAGCATTAGTTAATGATGCATTAAATTCAAATTTAGTTTATAGACCTGAAAATAGTGCTTTATTTGGTCAAATAACAGTTGGAACAAGGGGTCAAAAACTTTCAACATACAATGAAAATTCAACTGATAGTCAAATATTATCATCTGCTCGTCATTTTTCTGATGAATTAGATAGAGCAACACTTGCTATTGAAAATATTAAAACACAAAGTTTACAAAATTTTGGAAAAGAATTAGATGTTTTAGCTAATGGATTAGATAAAGTTAATGATGTATTGTTATCAATAAGTCGTATGAAAGATGATTTTTCACGTAATTATTGGACAGATTTATTTTTAACAATTGGTGCTACTCTAGGTGGTAATTTATTAACAAGTTTATTTAAATCTGTCGGTTCAATGATAGTTAATGCAGGTACAGTTACAGTTAATAGTGCGTTAGATGGTATTGGGGATTTATTTGGAAATTCTAAAAAAAGAGGGAAAAAAGGTGGTCGTGGAAAAATAGGCAAAATTGGTAAAATGGGCAGACTTGCTGGAATAGGAAAAATGGTTGGTGGAGCTGCAACAGTTGCGGGAGTTGGATTAGAAGGTTATTCGGCTTATCAAAATATTCGTCAAGGTAATTATTTGGATGCAACTTCTGATGCTTTAAAGGCTTATTTATGGGCTAATGGTCCATTATTAGGAATGGCTGGTGAAGGAGCAGATATAGCTGGTAATTGGATTGGTGAATCAATTGCTAAAATTCAATTAGCATTAACTGGTCAAAAAACAATGTCAGCTGAAGAACGAGCTGCCTTAATGAGAAAAAATGAAGAATTATTTAAACAAAGACAACAGTTTTTACAATCTCAAAATGTTGTACCACCTTCACAACCTTCATTTAATTCAAATAGTTCATCAACAAGTAACCAAACAAATCAAAATGTTGAAGCTCAACGTTTTAATAATTCTAATAATATTCAAAAAGATATAAAAGAATTAAATTCATTAATGTTAGATGCATTAGAAAGAATTGAAAGAGGACAACAAAGACAAACACAACAATTAGAAAATCTTGGATTTGTTGCAAGAGAAAAGAATACTGGTGTAATTTAAAAATAAAAATTTTATAAAATAAATATTTTTATTAAATAATAAGGAATTTAAATGTCTTATAAAAAATTTTTAAAAGCGGTAACATTACCAAAAGCAAAACTTGGTGTAAGAAGTAATTCAGGAGATGGTACGACTTCTATTTATGATAGATATAAAAATTATCTTCCTGTTGTTTATCAAGGACCAAATAATCGTTGCGAAAGATATACAATTTATGATGGTATGGAACAAGACCCTATTATTTCGTGGTCATTAGATACTATTGTTGATTATATTATTCAAGCAGATAAAGATAAGCCATTTAAAATTAATTATGTAGCTAATGAAAAATTACCTGATTCTCAAACATTAACAATTGAAAAAGAATTGGATGATTGGATTAAAACAAATGAATGGAAAAAAAGAATGTATCCAACCATTAGAGATGTTTTAAAATACGGGGATGTATTTTTTGTTCGTGACCCAGATACATTTGAATTACAAAAAGTTAATATATATGATGTATTGGGTGTTGTAGTTGATGATTTGAAAAATCCAACACATTATGTTATTAAAAATGTTGAATTAAATGTGCCTTTAAAAGTTGCAACAACAGCCCAATCAGATGTTACTACTCGTAATTTATTAAATACAATTAACTCTAATTTTCCAGGTGTTGTTAATGCAAGCAATACAGCAAATGCATCTACATCACCAAATCCAACAGATGATAATACAACTTTACCAGTTTCTGCTGATAATGTCATTCATTTATCAATGAATGTAGATAACGTTTTACTTTTTCCATTTGGTTTATCAATATTAGAAAAAATTTATAAAATCTATATTCAAAAAATGCTTTTACAAGATTGTATTTTATTATATAGAATTAAAAATGCAACAGAAAAATTAGTATTTTATATACCTGTTGGTGGAATTCCACGTTATAAACGTAAGCAAATGCTTGAAAAAGCAAAAAATGAATTATCTCAAAGACGTATGCCAGCAAAAGATACAGATGGTGTATTTAATACTATTGATGTAGCTTATAATTCTATTCCAATGAATGAAGATTATTGGTTGCCTGTTGATTCAGATGGTATTCAGCCAAAAATTGAAAAATTACCTGGTGGACAAGCTCTTGGTGAAATCAATGATATGGTTTATTGGGAAAATTTATTAATCCGTGGAATGAATGTTCCACAATGTTGGGTTCCTTATGGACCTACTGATGGAGAAAGAACACTTCCAACAAATAAAACAAATACATATGTTCAAGAATTAAGATTTTTTAAATTATGTTGTCGTATTCAAGAAATTTTAAGTCCAGAATTAGATATAGAATTTAAAAAATTTTTACAGCATCGTGGTGTTAATGTTAATGAAGATAGCTTTAATTTAAGTTTTAATGAACCATCAAATATTACCGAAATATCAGAAGATGAAATAAAACTTAATAGATTAAATGCTTTTATTACAGCTTCAGGAAATCAATATATTTCAAAACAATTTGCATTAAAATTTTATTTAAAACTTTCAGAAGAAGAATTTAATGAAAATCAACGTTTATTAATTATTGAAAATCAAGAAAGATTTAAAAATGAAGATGTTGAATTGCCAACAGAAGATAAAAATCAAATTCCTGGATTAAGAACTGTTGGTATTGAAGATATTTCAATGGATTATTTAAATGATATGGCTGCTGATATGAATGCTGGCATAGAATCATTAGGTGGTATGCCAGCAGGAGAAGCAGGTGGTATGCTTGGTGGAGAAATGGGTAATGGTATGCCAGCAGGAGAAGCAGGTGGTATGGGTGTAGCTCCAACAACAGGTGTTTCTGGAAATCCAGTTGTATAAAGGAAATTAAAATGAAAGAAATGTTAAAAGAATTAACAATTTTATTAGAAACAGATAATAATTCAAATAATGATTCACCATATAATAGAATTGATGATAAAAATGTTCCTCAAATGTATAAAAAAAGAAAAAAAGTATTAAAATTATCTGATATTAACAGATTAAAAAAAATTCGTAATCAAAAAAGAGAAGAATTAGCACAAGATTCTGTTTTTGTTCCTATTTTATATGGACCTTCTTTGGAAAATCCTGAAGAAATGGGTGGTGATTTAGGAGCAGGAATACCAATGTAATAAAGAGGGGAAATTCCCCTCTTTATTTTAATAAATTAACATATTTTGTTTTATCTAATGTATAATGTTTATCATTTTTATTATTTAACCAAACAGTTTTAACAAATTGAGTAGCAGGCATAACAGCTAACAATAAATCATAATTATCATTGTACGGAATTCTATACAATATTTTTTCAGCGTAACGATTTTTGGCTTCAATTTCAATTACTTTTGCTTTTGAAGTATCTAATGTTAATGGTAAATTAATTTTACTATATTTGTCTGATATAGATTCTTTTAAAGAATGTTTTCCGTATTTTAATGTCATAATACCAAAATTTGTATTAATAATTTTTGGTAAACCCAGTTGATAATGAAATAGCATTTTAGTTATCCTTTCCAAATTTTGTTTCATATGCATTATACATATATTCACGAACTTTTTCACCTTCACTAGGAAGAATTTTAAGCTCTCTTAATGCTTTAATATATAATTTATCTTTAATTTTTTCCGAATTAAAGTTTGGTTTTTCCATATTGGAAAAGAAATATTGTTGAAAATAAGGCATCCAAGGAAAATGACATTCAGCAGAATTTTTCATTGCCCAATCATATTGATTTTTAACTTTTTTAAAAATCTCTTGATAAAGTTTTTCATTATCATTCTTTTTAATAACTATGTGTTTTTTCATTGTCATTATCTCCTTATATGAAGAAATATAACATATAAATTTTAATTGTCAATGAAAAAATACTAATTTCCATTAAAACTTAATAAGTTTTTATAAATACAAATAGAACAAAAAATTTTTTAACAATTAAGGAGTTAATTAAATGACTAATGAATTAGAAAGAAAATTATTAGCAGAAGCATTTGATGCTTTGGTTAATGATAATGATATAGCTAAGGCTACACGTCTTTTCAAACGTCAATGGGATTTAAAAGCTAAAAATTGTTATTCTTTATTAGAAGCAGAAGATGAAAGTATGGAAGTTTCTGATATGGGAGATGATTTAAATAGTGAAATTTCTGGTGATGTAATTGATGATAAAAATGAACAATATGACCAAGTTTTAGTAGCTATTGATGAATTAGAAGATAAATTCCCTGGTGAAATGCCTGATGAAGTTCGTGGTAGATTAGATGAATTAAGAAATATTGTTGATGAATTAAAATTAAGTGATGGCGAAGAAGGTGCTTCTATTGATGATGCAATGGTAATTATTGAAGATTTAAGAAGTGATTATGAAGTAGCTGGTGCTGATTCAGATGAAATCAATGATTTATTTGATGAAATTGTATCAAAATTACAAGGTGATTCAGATATTGAAGAAATTGATGTTGAAGATGATGATTCAGATTTAGATGTTGAAACTGATGTTGAAGTTGATGAAGCTGAAGGTGATGATTTAGCTTCTGATTTAGAAGCAGAAGGTGAAGCTGATATTAATGCTGGCATTGAAGATGAATTAGAAGCTGGTGATATGGAATCAGATTCAGAAGCAGAAGATGATACAGTTGAAATTAAAGAAGAAACTTATGACGATTTATTAGATATTTTAAATCGTTTAGAAGCTGAAAATGGTTCAGATGATGCCATTGAAGAAGGTTGGTCAAATATTCCAGACCCTCGTAAAAAAATGACTTCTGAAGAAGAAGGTGTTAATAAAAAAGGCACAATGAACTTTGGTAAATTACCTGATATGAAATTAAATAAAAAACCACGTTTAGGTGTAAGTTCAACAGATTCAAAAGGTCAATCAGCAGATAAAAAACCAAAAGTTGATTCTATTGAAAATAAAGGCACTAAACAATGGCATAAAGTTGAAAAACCAGCAAATAAACCTGCTGCTGGTAAATCAATGATGGGTAACTAATAAGGATTGATAAGAATGGGTAATATTTTAAATAAACCAGTTCTTCAAGAATATATCAGTTCAGGTCAGTCACAAATGATGGCTGACCCAACTGATTATGTTGATGCAAATGGTAATAGAAAAAAACATTGGTATTTGAAAGGTATCTTTATTCAAGGAGAAATTCAAAATCTTAATGGTCGTATTTACCCAAGACACGAAATTGAACGAGCAGTAAATGATTTGTCTGAACAAATCCAAAGTTACGGTGGTGTTTTGGGAGAATTAGACCACCCAGATACATTAGTTATCAATGTTCATAATGTTTCTCATACGATTGAAGAAATTCATATGAGAGGAAATGATGGTATTGGTAAAATGAGAATTTTATCAAGCACTCCATCAGGTAAAATAGTTGAAGGATTATTACAAGATGGTGTTCCACTTGGTGTTTCATCACGTGGTTCAGGAAATGTAAGTGATTATGATAACACAGTTTCAGATTTTGAAATTGTTACAGTTGATATTGTGGCAACTCCTTCGGCTCAAGATGCAAGACCAACTCCAATTTATGAAAAATTAATGTATACAGGAGCAGGTCAAAAATTATTAAACAATGCACAAGATTTAATAAAAAGTAATTCCAATAAATATGAATCAAAACTAAATGAAGATATTGTATCTTGGTTTAGAAATTGGAGTTGTAAATAAAAGGTTTAAAGGAGACCATTACAATGGCAAGATTAACAGATAAAGAATTAAATGAAAAACTTATGGAAAGTTTAAATATCACAACTGCTGATGCTAAAAATGCATTTAATGCTTTAATGACAGAAAAATATAAAGAACTTAAAAATGAAGCTCGTAAAGAAGTTTATGAAGAATTATCTAAACAAGCTAAACAAGATAAAGAAAAAATTATTGAATCTATGGATACATTAACTCGTCAAACTATTAATGAAGAAATGAAAAAAATTGATATTCATAGAAAAAAATTAATTGAAGAAAAACTTGCATTACAAAAAGCAAAAGCAAATGTTGCAAAAGAAGTTGCTGATAAAGCTGCAATGATTAAAGAAAACTTTAATCGCAAATTAAAAAATATTCAAGAATCAATGCAACATAAATTAGATGAAGAAAAATCAAAATTTATTGATACTGCATCTAAATGGTTAAATGAATCAGTTAAAAAAGAAATGACTGAACATTATAATGACCGTAAACAATTAGGTGAAGCATTAAATCAATTTGGTAAATTTATTTCTGAACAAGTTGCTATGCAAACAAAAGCACATAAAGAAGAAATGAAATCATTAGATTCATTACGTGTTCGTTTGGTTCAAGAACAAAAAGAAAAAATTTCTGATGCTAAAAAAGAATTTTTTGCAAATGCATCAAACAAAATGCAACAATTTATGCAAGAAACTATTACACGTGAATTAAAACAATTCCGTCAAGATATTGCTGAAAATCGTAAAAAAGCATTTGGTATGAAAATTTTTGAATCATTTGCAAGAGAATATGCTGTTAAATTCTTTAATGAAGATAAAATTGTTAAATCAATGTTTGAATCAGTAAAAGCATCACAAAATAAATTAATGCATTCAAATAAAGTGTTAGAAAAGCAATTAAATGAATCAAAAAATCAAATTAATCAATTGACTGAATTAAATAATAAATTGTCAAGAGATAAAATCATTAATGAATCAATTGCACATTTAGGCATTGATAAACAAGATATGATTAAAAATTTGGTTAAAGAAGTACCTACAGAAAAATTGAATGAATCAATTAAAAGATACATTCCTATGATTTTAGGCAATTCTTCACAAAAACAAATAAATAAAAATGACAAGGTGTTAAAAGAGGGTAAGAAAGTTACATTTTTAACAGGTGAAAATAAAAATAAAAATGCAATAGACTTAAATGAAGGAAGTCTAAGTAGTGACTTAGAAGAAGAAATTAATAAAGTTATTGCTAACTGTAAATTTTAAAGTAATTTTTTAGGAGAAAAAAATAATGACAACAAATATTGATAAAGGCGTGTTATTATTAGAAAGCCCAACCGCTTGGAATAGATTGAAAAAAGGTATGGTTTCTGATATTAAAGGTGCATCTCGTAGACGTATCACAGAATCTGTTTTAGAAAATGTTCGTAGACAATTCTTAGCAGAACACGCAACACAAGGTTCAACAGTTGCTGCTAACGTAGCAATTATTAACAAAGTTATGATGCCTTTAATTAAACGTATTATGCCAACAGTTATGGCTCACGAATTAGTAGGTGTTCAACCATTATCAGGTCCTTCTGGTACAATTACAACTATGAGAATTAGATATGCTACAAATTCTCCTGTTGATGGTTCTGGTATCATCGCTGGTCAAGAAGCATTATCACCATTCTTAGTTGGTGCTTGGTATTCTGGTAATGAAGATATGGTTAACCCAGGTGCTGCTGATACAGCTGTATTAGAAGGTACAGGTGGTAACGATATTAACATTGAATTCGTAAAAGAAGATGTTAAAGCTGGCTCACGTAAATTAAAAGCAAGATTTACATTAGAAGCTATGCAAGATGCTCAATCTCAATACGGTGCTAATATTGAACAAGAATTAACTTCTGCTTTAGCTCAAGAAATCGTATTAGATATTGACCAAGAAATTTTAGGTAAATTACAAGCTATTGCTGGTTTACCAGTTGCAACATATGACCAAAACAAAATTTCAGGTGTTGCTACATCAGTTGTTGACGAACACGCTGCTTTAGCTGTTATGATTAACAGATACTCAAATGAAATTGCTCGTAAAATCAGAAAAGCATCAGCTAACTGGTCAGTAGTTTCACATACAGTATTATCAGTATTACAATCAGCTACTGCTTCTCAATTCGTAAGAACTACAGAAGGTACATTTGAAGCTCCAACAAATAACAAATACGTTGGTACTTTAAATAACACATTAAAAGTATATGTTAACACATATGCAAAAGATGACGACATCTTAATTGGTTATAAAGGTTCAGATGAAATTGATGCTGCTGCTTATTACTGCCCATACATTCCAGTAATGTCATCAGGTACTATCTTAGACCCTAATACATTCGAACACGTTATGGCATTAAGCACACGTTATGGTTTCTTTGCTTTAACTAACCCAGCTAACTCTTTAGGTAACGCTGGTGACTTCTTAGCTAAAATTAAAGTTGCTAACTTACGTTTCATCTAATTAGCTGAAAAGAGTGTTTTAAAAGAGGTTGGTTATAAAAATCAACCTCTTTTTTTATATAATACTTGACAAATAATATTTTTAGATTATTATGTAATAAAAATAATTTTTGTGGAGATATTTAATGTTAAGTTTTATTCAAGAATTAATTAAAAATAATCCTTTAATAACAACAATGTATAGTGGCGGTATAATTGCTATTTTAGTAATGCACAGTCGTATAATCCTTGAATTTATTTGGCAACATTTAATTAATTTAATTTCTTTTAATATAACGAATGTTTCAAAAGCATTAGATTTTGGAATGAATGAATGTACAGATTTAGATACATTTTTACAAAATCAAAAACATTTAATCCAACGTTCATATGAAATTACTAATACAAATAAAATTAAAGAAGGATATGGAAAAACTTGGTATTGGATTTTTAATCACATTGTCATAGTTAATAAAGAATATAAAGAAGAACCAGCATCATC
>OGNB01000807.1_pt1 | contig 20924 bp, 17 predicted proteins | sample 1573301 | NCBI WGS metagenome assembly OGNB01 (sample SAMEA2581914, study PRJEB24529) | metagenome | biome: Human gut stool | place: China | collected 2011
CCAGACGACATCCCTTGTTCTTCCAAAAGTAACAGTAACGGCAATCGTTTGGCTTGTCTGTGGCATATACAGTTTTACTCAAAATTAAAACCTCCAATCATTCAAATTTGCCCTTGGATTTTGGGCATAAAAAAAGAGCGTCTACCCAGCCCCGTGCGAAGGGGCGAATAAACGCTCTATGTATCATGTATTCAGTTGTAAGGCGTGTCACCATAAAAGGAGACACGCCTGTCGCTTATCTTCTGTTAAATCCGCACTCGCAAACCAACGAGGGAATCAGTCGGAACCCCTACGAGGTACCAACCGTTATCGCCCCAATCCATTTCAATGCGGGTAGGTTTCCACCGGTTGTTTACAAAGACATCCATGCAGGTGCCACAATGCAAACCGCCGTAATATTCCTCCAAGCCAAACCGCACATCCATACGGTCAGACTCAGGATCATGTATCAAAACACCTTGCTTCATTCTCTCAGACCTCCTTATACTTTGAGTTTCGCCAATTTTCTGGCACCATATACAAGGTACGTTTTGAAGTAAAAAGTTCTTACCTTTATATATGCTCCGGAGATAATTCAATCTGAGAATTTGGACAAAATCAGCGAAAACCCGGTGTTTTCAAGGCTTCTGAACTTTTGTCCTATTATAACTCAATCATCTACCCGTCGCACAATGCCTGTTGCCTTCATAATTCTCTTCTCCTTTGAAGCGCGTGACGCGCGGTTTGCTCCTGTAGAAGTATTTGCAGGAAAAGGGGAATTATGTATGGGTGCTGCGGCAATCTTCTTCTCCGGATGCGTCAGTTTTAAGGCAATACCGCACAGAAAAAGGTGCCAAAAACCGCCGAGTGTGATATAATAAACTTATGGATAAACAGATGACAATTTCCGCATTCAGCGACGAACTGGCGCAGGTGCGGACGAAGAAAAAAGAATTTCTCATACTGAACTCCAATTAAAATCTTTTTAAAGATTTTAATTGGAGTTCAGTATGAAAAGGAAATTCAACTGCTCGATAAAACTCATTTCGCGCCTGCATTTTCCGTTGTATAAAGGGTGCAAGAATGGCAATCGTTCAAGCCCGGTTCTCCTTTTGTTGTCACCACGTTCTGTTTTCGTCATAGCACGTCAGGAGAACAATATCCGGTGTTCTTATCATAACTGTTTTCCATTCACCACAAATGAGCCGCAGTCATGACGTAACACTTGGTGTAAACCACCCTTTATAAATTACATCATGACAGAAAATACCTTACAGGCTAAAAATAAGGAATTCTTAACCTCTCCGAAAAGACTTCCTAAAAATGCCGTGGTATAATGGGAAAAGTCAAAAAGGATGTGGTTATGATGAAAACGAAACAGCGGGCGGTGATCGCCGTAGCCGTCATTGTGCTTCTCGCGGCGGCGGTTCTGGGCGCGAAGCCCGCGTACAACCTGTACCGGGACATCTCCTTCTATCACGGAGAGCGCACGGAGGCGGAGAAAACGGTGAAAGCCTTTGCCGAGGAAAAGGGCATCTCCTACGGCGAATATCCCCAGAGCCTGATCGACCTTTACGAGCGCAACCCCGAGACGAAGGATTTTGTGCTGAACTACCCCTTCCGGAAGGACACGGGGGTCGATCTCAGCGTCTGGAAGGACAGCCGGACCGTGCCGCTGTTTTTGCAGTGGGACCCCATGTGGGGCTACGAAAAGTACGGGAAGGGATTTATCGCGGAGACCGGCTGCGGCCCGACGTGTCTTGCCATGGTTGGCTACTACCTTACCGGAGACGAAAACATGAACCCCCGGCAGGTCGCCCGGTTTGCCCAGGAAAACGGCTACTATTCCCGGGGCAGCGGTTCCTCCTGGACGCTCATCAGCGAGGGCAGCGGGGGGCTGGGGCTGAAAGCCACGGAAATTCCGCTGGTCAAGAAAAAGATGGTGGACGCGCTGGAAGCGGGCAAGCCCATCATCTGCGCCATGCGGGAGGGGGATTTCACCACCACGGGACATTACATCGTCCTGCGGGGCGTGAAGGACGGCGAATTTCAGGTCAATGATCCCAACAGCGTGGTCAATTCCGAAAAGCTGTGGAGCTACGAGCAGATCGAGGGACAGATCCGGAACCTCTGGGTCATGGAAAAAGCGTAAAATCATTGAAAAGGCCGTGCCGCAAGGAATTTCCTCAGCGGCACGGCGTTTTTTCGTTATTGCGCGTCCTTCTGACGGCAGGCATAAATGTAGGCGTTTTTGTAATCGCCCATTTCCCGGTAGCAGATCTCCAGCTCCCGGAGGACGTTGTACTCCCCCTCGGCGGCGAGAAAGCATTTTGCCGCTTCCGGGAATTCTTCCATCGCCATGTGGCATTTCCCCCGGAGGAAGTTCCAGCAGGGGGCGGTGCGGTTTTCCGCCCCATCCAGAAGATGGGCGGCGCGTTGGACGTCTCCCCCGGCGAGTGCCGACGTGGCCTGCACGGTCAGCGCCTCGTCCAGACCGGGCAAATTAACGACCTGCCCCGGAATGCGGGCAAGCAGCAGAAGTCTGCGCTGCTCCAGATCTGCGGAATAATAGACTGCGGATTTCCCCAAATCGGCGACGGTTTCCAGCAGCTCCAAAGCGTATGGCTCCCGCCCGTCCGAGATGGCCTCTTCGGCAAGGGAAAGCCGGACGAGGATCTCCAGCAGCTGCCGCTCCCGATCGTAAATTTCATCCGGGGCGCGGTACTGCGCCAGCGCCCGCATTGCCCCGGCATAATCCTTCCCGTCAAACAGCTGCCGGACAGCGGTCATGATCTCCTGATTAGGGGAACAAACGGTATCTTCTTCCAGAAAATAACTCACGGGCTTGCCCAGCCGCGCAGCAAGACAGCCCAACGTTTTCATGGACGGCCGGGCGGCGCCGTTCTCAATGCGGGAGAGCATATTCCGGGTGATCTCGTCCCCGCAGAGCGCCCGCTGGGACAATCCCGCTTCCAGCCGCGCCAAGCGCAGTTTTTCTCCAAGCTCCATAGTTGCCCTCCGTTCTTTCCTGTGGTTGAACGGATTATACCATACCTTTCCCCGTTTTTCCACTGTTACAAAAATTTCATTTGCTATTTTTCCGAATTTCGTTTATAACAATCATAGCATCAGCTGACAAGGGGACACATGCCCGTCGGACGCTCTGGCACGCCGCTGGCTGCGTTATCGTCCTTGACTTGCGCCGGCAAGCCTACGTCCTCTGCCTTGCCATCGACGCGCCAGAGCGCCCGACGGGTCTTCGAGTTTTCCCGGAGCATAAACGGAGGCTGGAGGATAACACAGCCGGACGCCGTTTGGGGCCGGGAAAATCATGTGTCCCCTTGTCAACTGATGCTAAAGCCAGTTTTGAAACGGAGACGTATTCATGGATATCCGAAACACCCGCCAGCTGAAGGATTTTTCCGCCGGGCGGCTCGCCAACGCCCGGGAAGGACAGAAAATTATTTTGTATTTTTCTCTGATTACCATTGCCGTGTCGGCGGTGGCGACTGTTGTCAACTATGTTCTGAGCCAGCAGATCGCCAAGACCGGCGGCCTTGGAAGCATGGGCGTCCGCTCCGCTCTGACCACTGCCCAAATGCTGCTGCCCATCGTGCAGGCGGTTTTTCTCATGTGTTTGGAGCTGGGCTATCTGTCCACGATGCTCCGCATTGCCCGGGGGCAGTACGCTTCCCCCAACGGGATGCGCCTGGGCTTTGACCGGTTTTGGGTGCTGCTGCGCTGCACGCTGCTGAAGGGGCTGATCTTCGGCGGCGTGGCCATGGCAAGTATGTACGTCGCTATCGCGATCTACATGATGACGCCCCTTTCCAATTCGGCGGTGGACATTCTGATGCCCCTTGTCAAAAACGCAGGCACCTCCGGCATTCTGCTGGATGACGCCACCTACGCGCAGCTCATGGACGCCATGATGCCTGCGACAGTGCTGTCTGGCGTGCTGTCCCTTGCCCTTGCCGCGCCAGTATTCTACCGGTACCGCATGGCGGATTATCTCATCATTGACCGCCCCGCCACCGGCGCGCTGGCAGCTCTGCGGGACAGCCGGGTGATGACGAAGGGCAGTCGCTGGAATCTGTTCCGGCTGGATTTGAGTATGTGGTGGTACTACGCCGCCATGCTGGTGTCCATTGCGGTCAACTACGGCGACCAACTCCTGCCTGATCTGGGGATTACCCTGCCCTTCTCCGACACGGTCGCCTATTTCCTGTTCTTCGGCGTGTATCTGGCAGTGACCTTTGTCATTTTCTATTTCCTGCGCAACCGGGTGGAGGTCACCTACGCTCTGGCCTACGATTCCCTCCGCCCCCGGGAGCCGGAGAATAACGGCGCAGTTCTCGGGAACATTTTCCAGATGTAAACGGCTATTTTACAGCAAAAACCGGCATGATTTTCGTCATGCCGGTTTCTTTTATGCCGTTACGCTGTCGTGAAGCAGGTCCGCCAGAGTGATCCCCTCAAAGAACCCGTCGATCATCCTGTCCAGCTTATCCCACATGGGCTTGGCCTGACAGCACTCCGTCCGGGAGCAGGCCGACGCGCCCATGGAGGTGCAGGACACCGCGCTTAAGCTCCCTTCCGTCAGCTTGAGAATGCTGCCGATGGTGTATTCCTCCGGGGGACGGTTCAGGCGGTAGCCGCCGCCCTTGCCGTGAACGGCGTCCACAAACCCGGCCTTGGACAGGGTCGTCATAATGGATTCCAGATATTTCTGGGAAATGCCCTCGGACTCCGCGATCTCCTTCAGGGGAATGTACTCGTTCCCGCCCCGCTGGGCGAAACAGACCATCACCCGCAGAGCATAACGCCCCTTTGTGGATACGATCATACGCTCTCGCAGTGGGCGCAGTGTTCGCAGGCGGGGAAGTCCTTCTCGTCGTAGGGAATGCCTTTGCGGTCGAAATAATCCTGAAGCGCCTTCTTGATGGCTTCCTCTGCCAGGACGGAGCAGTGGAGCTTGTGGGCGGGCAGACCGTCCAGCGCCTCCGCCACGGCCTTGTTGGTCAGCGCCATGGCCTCGTGGATGGATTTGCCCTTGATCATTTCGGTGGCCATGGAGGAAGAGGCGATGGCGCTGCCGCAGCCAAAGGTCTCGAACTTCACGTCCTTGATGATGTCGTCCTCAATTTTCAGGTAGATCTTCATGATGTCGCCGCACTTGGCGTTGCCGACTTCGCCGACGCCGTTGGCGTCCTCGATCACACCCACGTTTCTGGGGTGCTGAAAATGATCCATAACTTTTTCACTGTACAGTGCCATAATTCCATTCTCCTTATCAATTTTTCGCGGGAACAATTACAGAATATACTGCCGTTTGCCGGTCTGCAGATCCCGCCACACGGGGCTCATGTTCCGCAGATACTGAACGACCTCGGGGACGACCTTCAGAATGTGGTCGATCTCCTCGTCGGTGTTATACTCGCTGAGAGACAGCCGCAGGGAGCCGTGGGCAACGTCGTGTACCCGGCCGATGGCCAGCAGAACGTGACTGGGATCCAGGCTGCCGGAGGTGCAGGCGGAGCCGGAGGAAGCGCACACGCCCTTCATATCCAGCAGCAGCAGCAGGCTTTCGCCCTCGATGCCCTCAAAGCAGAAGCTGACGTTGCCGGGCAGACGGTTCACGGGGTCGCCGTTCAGGGCGCTGTGGGGAATTTTGCTCAACCCCTCGATCAGCCGGTCCCGCATGGCGGCGACTCTGGGCATGTTCTCGTCCATGTGGTCGCAGGCTTCCTTCAATGCAGCCGCCATGCCGCAGATACCGGGGATGTTCTCCGTACCCGCGCGCTTGCCCCGCTCCTGCGCGCCGCCCTCGATGATGCTCACCAGCGGGAAGCCACGGCGGACATACAGCGCACCCACGCCCTTGGGGCCGTGGAACTTGTGGCCGGACAGGCTGAGCATATCGATGTTCTGCTCCTTGACGTTGATGTGCAGATGGCCGACGGCCTGAACGGCGTCGGTGTGGAAGGGCACGCCCGCTTCTTTACAGACGGCACCGATCTCCGCGATGGGCAGGATGGAGCCGATCTCGTTGTTGGCGTACATGGTGGTGACCAGACAGGTGTCGGGACGGATGGCGTCCTTCACCTGCTGAGCGGTGACGTTGTGTCCCTTCCGGACGTCCAGATAGGTAACTTCAAAGCCCTCTTTTTCCAGCTTCGCCAGCGTGTGCAGCACGGCGTGATGCTCAAAAGCGGTGGTGATGATGTGCTTTTTGCCCTTCTTCTCGCCGTAGCGGGCGGCGGAGATGATGGCCTGATTGTCGGCCTCGCTGCCGCCGGAGGTGAAGATGATCTCCCGTGGCTCGCAGCCTAAGCACTGGGCGACCGTTTCACGGGCGGCGTCCAGAGCTTCCTTTGCCCTCTGACCCACGGAGTGCAGGCTGGAGGGGTTGCCGTAGATATTGTCGAGATAGGGCAGCATGGCGTTGATGGCCGTTCGGCTCATGGCCGTTGTTGCCGCGTTGTCAGCATAAACTTGCATAACAGTTGATTCCTCCTGAGGTATTTACCTAGTAAGTCTATGGGTAATATAGCATCACCAACCTACTTTGTCAATAGGCAAAATAAAAAATCGCAATCAAGTCAAAAAACGCCAAAGTCCCCATTCTGTTCCTCATTTTTCGACATTTACAGCGGTTATGTTTCTTTGGCCGGGTCATATTAAAAAGGCAGGCACGAACATGAGGAGGGCTGAATAAATGAAACGAATCGGGAAATTTCTGACGATTTTTGCTGTCGCGATGACGCTGCTTCCTATAAACGCCCGGGCAGCAGAATTGCTGATCCCCGTGGGGAAGATCGTGGGTTTGCAGCTCAGCGACAATACGGTCACGGTTGCTGCCTTTGACGACGTTCTGGGCGCCGAGGCCAGAACCGCCGGACTGAAGATCGGTGACGAGATCGTCCAGATCGACACGACCACCATTGATTGCACCGAGGATGTCCGCCGGGCGCTTGAGGGCTGCGACGGCGACGCCGAGCTGATCGTCCGCCGGGGGAACCGCCGCTGCACCGTGACCGTTCCCACCCGGCAGAGCGACTCCGGGCCGCGGCTTGGGGTCTATCTGCGGCAGGGCATCGCCGGAATCGGCACCATCACCTTTTATGACCCGGATACCCACAGGTTCGGCGCGCTGGGTCACGGCGTCAGCAACACAAAAGGGAATCTTCTGCGCATGAAAAGCGGCGATGCCTATGACGCCGCGGTTCTCACCGTAAAAAAGGGCAAGTGCGGGGAACCGGGGCAGCTGAAAGGCACGGCGAACACGGATACCGTCATCGGGGAACTTCTGCGGAACACGCCGCAGGGCGTCTTCGGCGTGACGAAGCGGGGCTGGAAAGGCGAACCGCTGCCCACCGCCTCCGAAGAAGACATCCACACCGGCAAGGCCGCCATTTTGTCCACAGTCAGCGGCGATACGCCACGGGAGTATTCTGTGGAAATTCTGAAAATTTATCCAAAAGACAGGACAGACGGGCGAAATCTGCTGCTGAAGGTGACGGACGAAACGCTGCTGGAAGCCACGGGGGGCATTGTGCAGGGCATGAGCGGAAGCCCGATTATTCAGGACGGCAAGCTGGTAGGCGCCGTGACCCATGTGCTGGTGAACGATCCGACTACGGGGTACGGGATTTTTATTGAGAATATGCTGGACGCGGCGGGGTAAAGGGGGGGACCGTAAAACATCATTATGGGTCCGGAGGCAGCCCTGAGGCAGAAAAAGCGCAGCAATATAAGCGTCCCAAGGGACGCCGAAATAACGCAGTTGTCGAGCGAACCGGCTAGGGTCCAGCTAATACTGAACTTCAATTAGGGTCTATCTGAAAACCGGGAATATGACCAACAGCGAGGGATTTTCCGTCTGATGAAGCCGTTTTTTCGCGGGAATACTTTGTGTATTGCAAGGAAAAATGGTGCACAGCAGGCGGAAATTCCTCGCTGTTTTGGCATGATGACGGTTTTCAGCCAGACCCTGCCCGCGCTCCGGCAGCAGCCGATTTATTCAGAGCTTCCCTGGTATCAGAGGCTTCCTAAGCGTGAGCAGGGGCGGCTTTCTCCTTGGGCTTCAGCACGATAAAGCTCTGGGCAGGCAAATGCAGCGTATCTCCCTCCATGGCGGGGGTTCCGACGGTGAAGAGGGGGATATAGGCTCCGTCCAGCTGGCAGGTCTCCTCACCGCTGCCGGGGTTCATGGCGACCAGCAGATTCCCCCGCTTGTAGGCAAACAGGCGGCCGCGGGCAGCATAGACGGCAAACGGGCTGTAGTTCTGAAGCTCCGGCTCGGCGTGACGCAGGGCAATCAGCCGCTTGACATGGGAGAGCATGGAATTCTCGTCAAGCTCCTACGCCTGCACGGTGTGCCGCGCGTCGGCTTCCACGGGCAGGTACAAATCCTCTGCCGCGCCCTCGGAGAATCCGAGGTTGGGGCCTGCATCCCACTGCATGGGCGTCCGGGAACCGGTGCGGTGGTAGCCGCCCTCCTTGGTGGGGATGACCCGATAGTCCATGCCCAGCTCATCGCCGTAGTACAGGAAGGGAGCGCCGGGCATCGTGAAGATCCACGCAAAGGCCAGCCGCCGTTCCGCGTCTGTCAGCCCCGCGGCGGGACGGGGGGTATCGTGATTGCAGGTAATGAAGCACCAGAGGCCGTGGTCGCGGCTGTCGTGATATTGGGGTAGGTAGTCCGCAAGGAACCGGCTCACGTCGGTGCCGGAATCCCGGGAGAAGAAGCCGGTATTGCCGATGTAGCTACCGCAGCCGTCTCGGAGGGTGTAGTCCCGCATCATGGTGCTGTAGCCGTTGCCGTCCCAGTTGAGATAAAAGTCCATGTCAAAGCCGCAGCGCAGAGCCTTGTCCGGATGATTCCACTCGGAAACGAAGGCAGCATCCGGATATTCCTTGTGAATAGCGCCCAGAATGTCCCGCCAGACCTCCATGGTGGCAAGCTTTTCCGTGCCGTCATTCTTCACGAGAGACTCCGCCATATCCACCCGGAAGCCGTCGCAGCCCAGATCCAGCCAGAACCGGATCACATCCTTCATGGCCTCCCGGGTCGCAAGGGCGTCAGGACTGGTGATGCTCTGCTGCCAGCGTTCCCGGCGTTCCCGGTAGCCGTAGTTCAGGGCGGGCTGACATTTGAAGAAGTTGATGATATAGGTGGCGCTGCGAGGGTATTCGCCGCCGATGAAGGGCATACCGTCGCCCCCGGCAAAGGCATGATCCGTCCAGATGTACCGGCCGGAATATTCGTTTGGCTCGGCCTCGCCGCTCTTGCGGAACCATTCGTGTTCTTCACTGGTGTGGCCGGGAACCAGATCCAGCAGAACCCGGATCCCCAGCGCGTGGGCGCGGCGGCACAGCTGAGCCATATCCTCGTTGGTGCCGTAGCGGGGCGCAATCTTCTTATAGTCCCGGACGTCGTAGCCCGCGTCCTTGAAGGGAGAGTCAAAGCAGGGATTGATCCACAGGGCGTTGCAGCCGAGGCTCTTCACGTAGGGCAGCTTTTCGGTGATGCCGGGAAGGTCGCCGATGCCGTCTCCGTTGGAGTCCCGGAAGCTCTGCGGATATATTTCATAAAATACGGCGTCACGAAGCCAGGATGCAGACATAACAATTCCTCCGTTTTTTGTTTTTGTATGGATCATCCGACCAATACCGGAAACTGCCGGGACAGGGGCGGATGGCGGGGCACGGGAAGACTTCGGATGGTTTCCGGTGGAAATACCGCGGACTTCCGCCGCGGGTAGTCTTTCCGCTTCCGGTACGGGGAGAATCGGAAAGCGGCAAATATATTATAGAAAAAAACGGCGGAGAAATCAAGGGCAACACCGCATAATTTGACAAGAAGGCTCAGCCAGGATTTTTGTCCCAATTCAAAGTTTGGAAAACGAAGGAATACTGCATGTATTTCTCGTTTTCCAAACTGAAGAAGTGGGGCAAAAAGGCGGCTGAGACTCGCAGACACAATTGTGCGGTGTTGCCCAAGAGAAAACCAGAAAGAAATCAAGACGGGAAGCGCATGGCAGGGTGTTACCGGCAGCATTTCCGCAGGACATTGGCAGTTTCAACAATTTCTGATGCAACTTTTTATGCACACTGCGCGGTTGACTTGTTACGAAAAATCGAGTATTCTTTTTTTAAAGGGAAGTGTGAAGAAAATAATCCTCTAAGCACTCCCCTGTTTTTTCCCGGCTTTCTGGAAACGATTCCAACCGGAGGACACAGGAAAATACCTGAGTATTTTTCCGCTCTGCCCGTCCCTTATGGAAAGCGCTTTCCGGTCTGCGGGATCAGCCAGCGAATTTATAATATCAAGGAGGAAATGTAAAATGAAGAAGATTCTCGCGCTGCTTCTGACTGTCGGCATGGTTCTTGGCCTGTTTGCCGGCTGCGGTAACAGCAACACAACCCCCGCCGGCACCGCCGCCGCTGCCAACCCCACCGCCGCTGCCAACCCCCCCGCCGCTGCCGCGGCCGATTCTCTGGACGGCACCTATGACATCACCGTCTGGGTCTCCGAGATGGCCGGTGTAAAGGAACTGACCGAGCAGCAGATCAAGGACTTTATGGAAGAGAACCCCGGCATCGTCATCAACGCCACCATTGAGGGCGTCACCGAGTCCGAGTCCGCCACCCAGATGATCACCTCCGTCGAGGACGGCGCCGACCTGTTCTGCTTCGCGCAGGATCAGCTGGCTCGTCTGGTGCAGGCCGGCGCCCTGACCAAGCTTGGCACCAAGGCTGCCGCGGAAGTCACCGAGCTGAACGACAGCGGCGCCGTTGCGGCCGCCACCATTGGCTCCGATATATGGTGCTATCCCATGACCTCCGATAACGGCTACTTCATGATTTACGACAGCAGCGTGATTCCCGCTGAGCACGTGGACAGCCTGGAAGACATCATTGCCGACTGCGAGGCCGCCGGCCGCGGCTTCTCCATGGAGCTTGAGACCTCCGCGTGGTACAATGTCGCCTTCTTCTTCGCTACCGGCTGCCACTCCAACTGGACCATGTCCGCCGACGGCAAGAGCTTCGAGAGCGTTGACGACGACTTCAATTCCGACAACGGCGTTATCGCCCTGAAGGGTATGAAGAAGCTGCTGAACTCCACCGCTTACAAGTCCTCCAGCTCTGCCGATGACTTCTCCGCCGCCATCCCCGCCGCCGTCGTCATCGTCGGCACCTGGGGCACCAGCTCCGCCAAGGCCGCTCTGGGCGACAACTACGCCTGCACCGATCTGCCCAGCTTCACCGTGGACGGCAACTCTTACCACCTTGGCTCCTTCTCCGGCAACAAGCTGGTGGGTGTCAAGCCCCAGACCGATCCCGTGAAGACCGCCGTTCTGCAGAAGCTTGCCCTGTACCTGACCAACGAGAAGTGCCAGCTTGCCCGGTTCGACGCCGTGGGCTGGGGTCCCTCCAACAAGGCTGCCCAGCAGTCCGAAAAGGTTGCCGGTGATCCTGCTCTGGCCGCTCTGGCTGCTCAGAGTGCCTATGCTACGCCTCAGGGACAGATTGACGGCTCCTGGTGGGATATTGCCAAGGTTTATGCCACCGCTGCCAAGGAGGCTACCACCGACGAAGAGCTGAAGGCCGCGCTGGAGAGCTATGAGACCTCCATTAAGGGTCTGTTCTCCATGTCCGCCGAGGAGCGGGAGGCCTTTACGGTCATCGGCTCCATCAACGGCGACGGCTGGTCCGTGGATCTTCCCATGACCAAGCAGGACGACGGCAGCTGGCTGACCGATGAGGCCTACCAGATGGATGCCGGCGTTGAGTTCAAGGTTCGTCAAGGCAAGGCCTGGGACGTTGCCTACGGCACCGACGGCAATAACTTCGTGGTCGAGACCGCCGGTACCTACAAAGTCCGTTTGACCCTCAACGGCGAAGAAGGCACCGTGGAGCTGGTTCCCGCCGAATAAGGCAGGCTTCCATCCACAAACGCAGTGACATAGAGTTCTGAGAGGGGGAGCCGCTCGGGTTTGCCCGAGCGGCTCTTTTGAGGTCCCTCTGCCGCTGCTTTCCGAGTCCCGACGGGATTCGGAGCGTGCTCCCTGTTCCGGCCCGGTGTCCCGCCGAAGAAGGAGGAGCCCCGGCACCGCCGGCTTCCTTTTTGGGCGGAACACCGGAAACAAATGGACGCCTCCGCAACCGGCTTTTGGGCGGGCAGCATTTCCCGCCAAAGCGAAAAACGGTTCCCGGAGACAGCCAAATCCAAAAAGAATGGAGGTAGGCGGATAAACGCAGGTTTATCCCGATTGATCATGAAGAAACTGACGGATCTGGAATACCTCAGGCTGAACACGTTTCAGCGTCTGTGGTACAACATTGTCCTGTTCGTTCTCGGCATCCCCGGCTGGCTGGCCTCTTTGGTCAAAGCCGTCGGGAACGGGATCGCAGGCGCTTTCAGGGGCATCCGAAACGAGCTGACGGATTGCGCCACCACCTTTACAAGGGGCAGCTGGAAAACGAAGGTATCCTACCTTGTGATGGGCTTCGGCAATATTGCCCGGGGTCAGGTGCTGCGGGGACTGCTGTTCCTTGTCTTTGAAGCTGTGTTCATCGTCTATATGGTCACAACCGGCAGCTACTGGCTGGGCAAGTTCCGCACGCTGGGCGACGTGCCCCCCGGAGAGGTTTACAACGAGGTGCTGGACACCTACGTCCGGGTCAACGGCGACGACTCTTTTAAAATTCTGCTGTACGGCCTCCTGACCATCCTCTTCATCATCGCTTTTGTCTACACATGGCGGCTGAACGTGAAGCAGAACCGGATCTCGGAGGAGATCCTTGCCACGGGCAAGAAGCTCAAAAGCGGAAAAGACGACCTTCGTTCCGTGCTGGACGATCAGTTCCACAAGACGCTGCTGGCACTGCCCATCACGGGCATCCTTGTCTTCACGGTAATCCCGATTCTGTTCATGATTCTCGTTGCCTTCACCAACTATGACGGCGCCCACGACGGCTACAGCAACCTCTTTACATGGGTGGGGCTGAACAATTTTAACGAGCTGATCAGCTCCAGCAGCGCGGACGCGAACCTCAGCTATACCTTCGGCGAGATCCTTTCGTGGACGCTGATGTGGGCGTTCTTTGCCACATTCACCAATTATTTCCTGGGAATGCTGGTGGCGATCCTCATCAACAAGAAGGGAATCCATTTCAAAAAGCTCTGGCGCGGCATTCTGGTTCTGACCATCGCGGTGCCTCAGTTCATTTCCCTGCTGTATGTCTCCAAGCTCTTCGATACCAACGGCGTCGTGAACGCCATGCTCCTGAAGCTGGGCTTTATCGATCAGGCCATCCGCTTCTGGGAGAATACCACCTCCGCCCGAATCCTCGTCATCGTAATCAACATCTGGGTCGGTATCCCCTATCTGATGCTGGTGAGCACCGGCATTCTGATGAATATTCCGCAGGATTTGTACGAGTCCTCCAAAATTGACGGCGCCAGTGTCTGGCAGCAGTATGTGAAGATCACGCTTCCGTACATGCTCTTCGTCACGGGTCCCTACCTGCTGACCCAGTTCATCGGCAATATCAACAACTTCAACGTAATCTATCTGCTGACCAACGGCCGCCCGGCAAGTCCGGATCTTGTAACCAGCGGCGGCAGTGCCACAACTACGGATCTTCTGATCACCTGGCTGTTCAACATTACCACCGGCGCCACCAGCAACTATAAGCTGGCCGCCGTGATTGCCATCATGATCTTCGTTGTTGTCGCGGTTCTTTCCCTGATCGTCTACAACGTGATCCCGTCTACCAGAAATGAGGAGGATTATTCGTAATGAGCAGGAATCGATCTCACATGGGAATCCGGATGAAAAGTACCGTTTCCAATACTGTGCTCTATGTGATCCTTGTCCTCATGTCCATTATCTGGCTAACGCCCTTTGCGTGCATCTTGCTGGAGTCCTTCCGGACTGAATCCACCGGACGTGTGGGCTACATCATCCCCAAGCAGTGGGGCTTTGACAACTACATCAATCTGTGGACCAAAACGAGCTTCCCCATTTGGTTCCGCAATACGCTGATCACCGCCCTGGCTACGGCGGTGCTGCAAACCCTTATGGTGCTGAGCGTCAGCTATGTTCTCTCCCGGCTTCGCTTCAAGGGCAGAAAGCTGCTGATGAACACCTGCCTGGTTCTGGGCATGTTCCCGGGCTTCGTCACCATGATCGTGCTGTATAAGGTTCTCAGCGGCATGGGGCTGACGGGAGCCAACTCCGTGCCGGGACTGATTCTCGTCTACTGCGCCAGCTCCGGCATGGGATACTATGTGTCCAAGGGCTTCTTCGACACCATCCCCAAGAGCTTGGACGAAGCGGCTCGGGTGGACGGCGCTTCCCGCTTTCAGGTGTTCTACAAGGTGATCATGCCTCTGTCCAAGCCCATTGTCATTTATACCGTTCTCACTGCGTTCATGGCTCCGTGGGGCGACTTCATGTTTGCCAAGTATATCTCCCACAATACGGAGGTGGGCATGAATGTGGCGGTGGGTCTGCAATACTGGATCTCCTCGAAGACCCTGATTGCCACCAACTATACCATGTTCTGCGCGGGCGGCGTGGTGGTGGCGCTTCCCGTCACCATCCTGTTCATGCTCCTGCAGAGGTACTATGTGGAAGGCGTCACCGGCGGCGCCGTGAAAGGATAAGGAGAGAGGAAAGCTATGGCATCTGTAAAATTAACCAACGTCAAGAAGGTCTACGACAAGAAGGTCGTGGCCGTTCACGATTTCAACCTGGACATCAAGGATAAGGAATTTGTGGTCTTCGTCGGCCCCTCCGGCTGCGGCAAATCCACGACCCTGCGGATGATCGCGGGTCTGGAGGAGATCTCCGAGGGTACCGTGGAGATCGACGGTGTGGTGGTCAACGACCTCCAGCCCAAGGATCGGGACATCGCCATGGTGTTCCAGAACTACGCCCTGTACCCCCACCTGACGGTGTTTGAGAACATGGCCTTCAGCCTTCGTTTGAAGAAGGTTCCCAACGATGAGGTGTTCAGGCGCGTCACGGAAGCGGCGAAGGTGCTGGGCATTACCGAATATCTGACCCGGAAGCCCCGGGCGCTGTCCGGCGGCCAGCGGCAGCGTGTGGCCATCGGTCGTGCCATGGTTCGGGATTCCAAGGTGTTTCTGATGGATGAGCCGCTGTCCAACCTGGACGCCAAGCTCCGCAATCAGATGCGTGCCGAAATCATTCTCCTGCGGAAAAAGATCGACACGACCTTTATCTATGTAACCCATGACCAGACCGAGGCCATGACGCTCGGCGACCGGATCGTCATCATGAAGGACGGCTTCATCCAGCAGGTCGGCACCCCCACGGAGGTATTTGAGCATCCCGTGAATCTGTTCGTGGCGGGCTTCATCGGCGCGCCCCAGATGAACACCTTCCGCACGGAGCTGGTGCGGGAGAACGGCAAGTACTATGTGACGCCCCTCGGAAGCCGGATTGAGGTGGACGGTGAGACCGGTGAAAATCTGGCGGCAAAGGCGGTGGACGGCCGCAGTGTGGTTCTGGGCGTCCGTCCGGAGCACATCACCCTGTCCCAGCCGGGCCCCAATGCGATTCCCTGTACCATTATCGTAAATGAAATGATGGGCAGCGAGCTGCACATTCACGCGGAGACGGAGGACGGCGCCCAGCTGGTGGTTCGGGTACCCACCCTCGGCCTGCACAGACAGGAGCGGGCGGAGCTGGTCAATGGTGCGAAGATCCATGTGAGCTTCCCCGGCGAAGTCATGCACCTGTTCGATCCCGAAACCGAGCGGAATCTGATCTACGGATAAGGCTTCACGGGTAAGCACCGCACCCCAAAACTGCGCAAAAGTCGGTGCATGAAGGTTTTGTGCATCCTTTACGGTTGCCCCCGCAGGGGCTGGAAAATGGCACATTATCCATTTTGCTATGCGTTTGCATACCAAGAAGCCCCGCGAGCGCGGGAAAAGAATACATGTTTAATCTCCCCCGGCTGTGCCGATTTTTTCGGTACTGCCGGGGGAGATTTGCGGTGACGATGGTATCCGGAGCGGTTTTGGATGGCGATGGCGGTCAGGGGGCGGCGGAGCCGAGGATCAGGGAGGTCTGGGGGGCAAGGCTCAGGACGGTGCCTTCCAGAGACGCTTCGCCCATGCCGATGACCTCCAGAATGGAGCGGCAGGGAATGTCCGTATCGGCAAGATCTACCGTAAAGGGAATGTCCGTGCTGATGTTGTGAAGAATACACAGGGTGCTTCCCTCGTATTCCACGAGAAAGCCGCCGCACTTGGCGCTGCCAAGATTCACCTGTGTATAGGTGCCCCGGGGAATTGCCGGGTAGCGGTTTCTCAGAGAGATCAGGCGGCAGTAGTAGCGCAGCAGGCTCCCCTCCTGTGCCAGCTGAGACTCTACGGTTCCGTTGGTCTGCTTGGAAGAGGGATAGGTGCTGCCCTCCGGATCCCGGGGACTGCTGTCGTCTCCCCAGAGCATGGCAAGCCGCCGGTTGGCATCGGTATTGGCGGAACCTCGGACGCCCTTCATGCCGATCTCTTCCCCGTAGTACAGGAACGGCGAGCCGCTGCACAGCAGATAGAGATTGGCGGCCATCTGGGGAAAGTGGTTCGCCAGCATCAGATACCCGGCAGAGCGATCCATGTCGTGGTTGGAAAGGAAGCAGACCATCATGCCGTCGGGGTTCGCCTGAGAAATCTTGTCCTGAAAAGCGCACATGTAGCCCGTGAACCGGTTGATGTCCTGATCCTTGGCAGCGGAGGCAATGACGCCCTCGGCCTGGGCGGCGGAGAAATTGAAGCAGTTCATGGCCGGATAGTAGGCAAGGATCTCCGACTCGCCGGACCAGCACTCGCCCACAAGATAGACCTCCGGCTTCACGGCTCGGAGCTGGTCGGTGTACCACTTCCAGAACGCCGCGTTTCGGCCGGTTTCTCCATAGTAAAGATACTTGACGGCGTCAAAGCGGAATCCGTCCACGCCCAGCTCCAGATAGTACTTTGCTACGTTCAGCATTTCCTCCCGGACGGCGGGATTGTCATAGTTCAGCTCCGGCATGTCCGGGGAGAAGTTGCACTCGTAATATTCGTCCGCCGTTCCGGGAATCTTTTCGCAGGTGATCCCGGCCGGAAGCGTCTCGCCGGTGTACCAGCTGTAGTAATCGTAGTAGGGGTCGTCGGGATTGGCGTCGGCGTGGGACTGGCAGAAGGACTGAAACCATTCGTGGTTCCGGGCAGTGTGGTTGATGACAAGATCGAGAATCACCTTCACGTTCCGGGCATGGCAGGCGTCGAGAAGCGCCCGGAGATCGTCCTCGGTGCCGAAGTCCGAGTCGATCCGGTAGTAATCCGTTGCGTCGTATTTGTGATAAGAGGGGCTGGCAAAAATCGGCGTCAGCCACAGCCCCTGTACCCCGAGACTGGTATCCGACAGGAGATTCCCGTCGTTCAGATAGTCCAGGTGCCGGAGAATTCCGTTCAGGTCTCCCGTTCCGTCCCCGTCGGAGTCGGCAAAGGAGCCGACAAAAATCTCATAGAACACCCGGTAGTTGTCGTCCGTTTTGTCGGCCTCCGTGGGCACGGTCTCCGCCGGAGAGGCCGTGCCGCACCCTGCCAGCACCAAGGCCAGCAGAAGCGCCGCGGCGCGAAGAAAAAATTTTTTCATATGTAATCCCGCCTTTGAACTTTTCATCCGAAAATCGTATCAGCATTCAGCACTGCGTCGGGTACGGGTCTCATACTATTTCTCGATAAAATGGTTAACACCATTTTATCCTGCGAATTCTTCGCAGGCCGCCGGTAGCGGCGAGAAATGTATGGACTTACGTTTTTTTGCGGCTACGCCGCTGGCTGCTGAAACAGCAGCCGGATAAAACGGTTTTTAACCGTTTTATTGAAAACTAGTATCAGTGGGTTCCCGTCCGGAGGAGGGAGAATACCTTCAGGGATTCCAGCGCGCGCCCCGTGCTGTCAAAAAACGCCTGATTGTCCACGGCGCTGCCGCCGTAGTATTTGCCCGCGTCCTCCGGGTCGTAGGAGGCGGCGTAGGAGCTGGCCCAGCCGGAGCCGTACTGCTCCCATTTCCGGCTGTTTTCCGCCCGGCTGCCGCCTCCGGCGCTGATCCATGCGCCCTCCCAGTAGAAGACACCGATGCCGTTTGTCGTGTCCTCCGCCATTGTACGGACAACGTCCGCCACGGCATCGGCCTGTCCCTGTACGGTAAGGGGATAGGGTTTGGCATAGCTGCCGCCCTCGCCGATGGTATTGCCGAAGAAATCCGTATCCTCCGGGGTGTAGGCGTAGGAGGTTTCCGCTACCATGACCTTCTTGCCGTAGGCTTCGGCAATCTGAGAGAGCACGGCGGCGAGATTCTCCAGCGTCCCATGCCAGTAAGGGTAGTAGGAGGTGGCGAATACATCGTAGTCCAGTCGGAAATCGTCCAGCGTTTTCGCATAGAAGCGCATGGCGTCGGCGTTCTCCGGATTCGTGAAGTGAACGGCCACCAGTGCCTCCGGGAAAATTGCCCGGACGGCTCGGGAGCCGGCCTCCATCAGATAGCAGATGTTCCCCCAGGTGGTTTCCCCGCAGAGACTGCCGTTGGTCTCATTGCCCAGCTGCACCATGCCTACGTCCACCTTGGCGTCCTTCAGCTGCTGAAGGCAGTCCGTGGTGTAGCGGTTCAGGGCATCGGCCTTTTCGTCGATTTCCATACCGACCCACGCTTTGGGAACCATCTGCTTGCCGGGATCGGCCCAGAAATCGGAATAGTGAAAATCGACAAGAAGCTTCATGCCGTACCGGGTGGCTCGCTTGCCGATGGCGAGGGCGGTGCCGATGTCGCAGTTTCCGCCGCCGTAGCCCCGGCCGGAGCCGTCGTAGGGATCCACCCACACCCGAACCCGGATGTAGTTGATCCCGTTTTCGGAAAGGATCTCAAAAACGTCCTTCTCCTTACCGTCAAAATCATAGTACCGGACGCCGCCCGCCTCCAGCGACGGCACGATGGAGGCGTCCATGCCCAGAATAAAGGCTTCGGTCATGCCCTCAATCCTCGGAACATACAGCGTGTCCGAAGTGACGACCCGCTTCTCCCCGCCGCATCCGGCCAGGCACCCGGCCAGCAGGCAGACGGTCAGCCATGCAAACACCCTTTTCACGGTTCCTACCTCCGTCTCTTGCCGGATTGTGCGTTTATTTTTCGGATTTGGCGGGTTCTTCCTGTTCGGGGTTCCGGAATACTTCCACCCGTTCAAGCCGGATCGTCACACGGGTCTGTCCGCCGATGGTGCAGGTAAACAGTGTCAGATCCCAGTCCCCTGCTTCCATCCCCTCCGTGTCCATGGGGTTCAGCGTCTCCCGCTCCACCACCTGGAAGGTCACCACATGCTCATCCATATCCGTAAACAGGACGATGTCCCCGGGTTGGAGCTCCTTCAGCTTTCCGAAATGGGACGCATAGTTGTGGGCGCAGATGATCAGGTTGTCCTGATACAAGGAGCCTGAATACCGGCAGGGGGCAACCTTCAATGCGGGATAGTCCCACTGGCTGATCACCGGCAGCTCCAGCTCCAGCGACGGAATGCTCAGCACGCCGATGTAGTCCCGGCCGTTGATGGTCTTCACCGGCATCTCCCGCTGGACATCCGGCAGGGATTCCGGAAGGGTCGTGGGTTCGGCTTCGTCATCGCCCGCTTCCGTGGGGAGCGCGTCGCACAGCTGGGCAATGACCTGCCGGGCGGAGTCCCGGGCTTCGTGGGACTCCCGTTCATTGTAAGCCGAAAGGAACAGGGCCGCCGCAATCAGCAGCAGCCCCGCATTGATCCAGACGGTTCCCCGGTTAGCCTTCATCCCCGGCCTCCCGGCGGCGGAACAGACCCACGGCGATGCAGCCAAGCCCCGCACAGGCCAGCACCGGCACCGGCCACCACAGCTGCCCGGTCTGGGGAAGCTTCTTCCCGCCGCCGGGGGAGGGAGGCGCGGTGGGCTTGACCTCCCGCTCCAGATCGGTCTTGGGCTGGCTGGTCACGTCGTATTGGTATTCGTCCCGGTAGAGGTAAGGCACGCTCACCAGGAAGGGAGCGGTTTTCCCGTAGCCGGGAGCGGCGGTTTTCTGCACCACCAGATACAGGCCGAAGGTCAGGTCGGAAAAGGTCGCGTTGCCGTCTCTGTCGACGGTCACGGGATCGGAGGTGACGGGAGTCAGCTTCCCTTTCAGCTCCGCCAGCCGCCCCGCCAGATCCGGGGACTCGATGTCGCCGAATTCGGGAATGTCCGCCTGAATTTCTTCCACGGGGACGAAGCTGTAGTTGCCGTCGTCCTCCGCCACGTCGCCCACCTTGTACAGGGCAAGCGTGCCGCCGCGGACGGCTTTTCCCTTGTAGGTCATGGAGACGGTGATGCTGCAATTGCCGTTCCGGCTCTCATCCGGAACCGCATGGGCGGCGGCGGACAGGGGCAGAGCAAGCAGGAAAAGCAGCGCCAGCAGGCCGGAAATAACATGCTTTCTCATGAAAAAACCTCCTATTTCTTTCTGCGCCTGGGCAGCAGCAGAAGGATCAGCAGAATCAGCAGCATGGGGACCGCCACGACGGGCGCCACCAGCATGGGCTCTAACTGGACGGCGTCGGCGGTGACCCGCACGGTTTTGACTTCCTCGATATTGTCGATGCGGTGTCCGCGAACCAGCAGCCGGTGGGTATTGATGCCGTAGGGGGTGCAGGTCACCAGGGTGCAGTAGTCCTCCCCCTCCGTGATTTCCAGCGCGGCGGTATCCTGAGGCTCCACAATGAGGATTTGATCCACCTCATAGGTCAGGATCTCATCCAGCACCCGCAGGAGGAAGGTATCCCCCTCCCGAAGCTTGTCCAGGTTGGTGAACAGCTTGGCGCTGGGCAGACCCCGGTGACCGGAGAGGACGCAGTGGGTG
>OGNB01000842.1_pt1 | contig 20146 bp, 20 predicted proteins | sample 1573301 | NCBI WGS metagenome assembly OGNB01 (sample SAMEA2581914, study PRJEB24529) | metagenome | biome: Human gut stool | place: China | collected 2011
GTATCAAATTTCCGGAGAGAGTATCTCTCTGCGGACAGCTTTTCAAAATCCATTGGGATTCCTCCTCATTTGTTTGATCGTGCTGATTGCAGCGTGTCGAAAAAGTCTTTTCGCCCCGCGTGGAGCAGGAATACACCGTTGACCCAGCCGGTTTCCGTGCGCTTTGCACCCGAAAACCGGGGGCCTTCCTCGAAACGGGCTCGCTCTTTCCGCCACTGGCAGCGCATCGCCCGTTTCCCCCTCTTGGGTTTCCCGCGCACACTCTTCCTTTCCGTCGCGGAGAATTTACCACTTTATCGACAGTATTTGATTGTATCACAGTGCTTTTTTCTCCGCAATCCCCTTCTGTAAACTTTTACCTCTGGTTCCAAAGGCCGTTCTGCTTCAGCATAGCCTCGCACTGCTCTCGGCGGCGGGTATCGTAAAATTCGATATACTTCAAGGCGTAAATATCCGTCACGATATACCGCTCCCGCCCCGGCTGGTAAATGGTGATGAAGTCGTTGCCCACATCATAGAGGATTCCCTCCCAGGAAACCGTTCCCTGCGTCCCCACCAGAAACGTAGCCACTACATAGTTTCCCTCATTTCTGGCCAGCATGGCCTTGATGGAGCCGTTGTGGGCCTCCTCCACGCTGAGGGGGTTCTGGATCACGTTCTCTGGCAGATCTGTCCGCATCCCCGGCATATTGCCCATGGGCATCATCTGTCCACCGGGCAGGGTGACGTACTCCGATCCCTCCGGTGACTGCCAGGAGCGCGCATCACCGACGCTCCTTGCCTCCGTTTGTGCGCCGCCATTGCTCTCCGCCTGCCAGTCGCTCCCGCCGGACGGGACCGGCGCTGTCTGGTAAGTATTGAAACGCTGCATAAAAACACCTCTCAAGTTCTATAATAGGCATCCGTTGGATTATAAAAGCAATGATCTCCAATGCGGGTCTGCCAGTAGCCCACCTCGGAGGGGAACCTGCTCCGGCACTGAGGGCCGAAGGGATTGTAAAACCACAGAGACTCTGCCACATCGGGAATGCGGTTCCCCGCGATGGCCCAGTCGGCAATGTCGAAGTGGATCTGCTCCGGCCGCATATTGAAAATATTCTGGGGGTTGTAGGTGCCCCGTTCCGTTTCGGAGGCGCACACGAACTGGTAGGGCTGGAAAATGATGTTGCGGATGCTGCCCCGGCCCACCCGGGCGTATTCCCCGCCCCGGGCGTGGACCCGGTTCATCACCACGCCGGCCACCGCCTTCATTCCCGTATCCCCTTCCCCGCCCGCCTCGCATTGGATCAGCCGCGCCAGCAGCTCCCGGTCGGAATAAGCCATCGTTCATCATCCCCTGTTGCGTTCGGTCCGCGATTCTGTTTCGCTGGCCCATTCTATGCGGACTGTGGACGGCAGGTGCTTCCCCTCGTCAGCAATAAAGAAAAACCGGAACGGCAAAAGCCGTTCCGGTTCCTATGCGGTCACAAATGGGTGCTTACTTCTGCGCCATGGCCGCTTCCAGTCCGCGGGCAAACTGGTCGGGGCAGGAGGTGCCTCTGCCGCCGCAGTTGATGCCCTTCAGACGGGCAATGGCCTCCTCTGCCTTCATGCCCTTCACCAGCGCAGAAATACCTTGGAGGTTGCCGTTGCAGCCGCCTACCACCTGGAGATCACGGATCACGCCCTGATCGTCCACCTCTACCGACATGGCCCGGGAGCAGACGCCCCGGGGCTGGAATGTATATGTCATATTGTGTTTCCTTCTTTCCTTATTCGTTTGGAAAACAGAATAACACAATTTTTTCTCTCTGCCAAGCCCGATTTCCAATTTTCTGCAAACATCGGAACCGGACACGTCATTCGAGCGTTGAGTTTCCGTTTCCCGTCCCCATTGTCAGCCGGTCCGCAATCATGGCGATGAACTCCGAATTGGTAGGTTTACCTTTGGAAACACTAACTGTATATCCGAAATATTTTTGCAAGGTCTCCAAATCGCCCCGGTCCCAGGCTACCTCGATGGCGTGGCGGATGGCCCGCTCCACCCGGGAAGGCGTTGTGGCGAACCGCTTGGCCACTTCAGGATAGAGAACCTTCGTCACCGCGTTGATGACATCCATATCCCGCACCGTGATCATGATGGCCTCCCGCAGATACTGATAGCCCTTGATATGAGCGGGGACGCCGATCTCATGGATCACGGAAGTCACCATGGTTTTCAGACTGGGTAAGCTCTCCTGGGGCGCTTTGAGAAACAAGCCCCGCATCTTATCCAGCAGTGCGGCCGTTTCAAAAGGCTTTGGCAGAAAATACGCCGCCCCCAGTTCTGATGCTTCCGCCAGCATCCGGTCGGAGACAAAGCCGGAGACCAGAATGGTCATAGGGGCGTCTCCCTGCTTCTGCAGTTGCCGCAGCACGCTGATGCCGTCCATGCCCGGCAGCATCACATCCATAACCAGAAGATCCGGCATTCGTTCCTTTACCCGCTTCAGAATCTCATTTCCATCCCGCGCGATCTCCACAGAAAACTCGCCTGTCTTTTCCATTTCTTCCCACAGCAGCGTGCGAAATTCCTCGCCGGCGTCTGCCAGCAATACCGTCTTACGTTGATCCATAATGCACTCCCTTTTTCCCAAATTTGCGACGGTTTTAACGGTTTCAAGTCGCGTTTTATTTAAAATAGCACGTTCTCCTAACTTTTTCAATGAATCACAGCTAAATTTTCCAACAATCGTTCGACATTTTTCACGAGACAGCCTATTTTCCAGCACTTTCCGCGTTCTTTTGTTCTTATTTTTCGCAAAATATGGTGAAATCTGTCCAGCCTGTCTTCTTTTTTTGTGGTAGTTCTTTTCTTCTTCCACAAAATATGGTATGATAAGCCCAAGAAATATTTTGTCGCTTTTTCCGGATATAAAAATATTTTCGTCGACTGCAACTACCGTATCCGACAGCGGATACTCTCCCGCTGTACGCTTTTTTCGGAGGGATCATTATGGAGCTTCTGCGTCAACAGCTCATCGCCTACCGCCCGTGGAACGAGCAGGAGGAACGGGACCGGGAAGAACTGCTCCGCCGTCTTGACAGCCACGAGGATCTGTACACCAGAGCCAATACCGCCGCCCATTTTACCGCTTCCGCCTGGGTGGTCAGCCCGGACCGGAAGCAGGTCCTGATGGCCTATCACAGGCTCTATGACTCCTGGGCCTGGCTGGGCGGCCACGCCGACGGAGACCGGGATCTGCTGGCCGTGGCGCTGCGGGAGGTCCGGGAGGAAAGCGGTCTCACGGAGGTCCGCCCCGTGTCGGAGGATCTGTATTCTTTGGAAATTCTGACGGTGGACGGCCACGAAAAGCACGGCCGGTACGTTTCCTCCCACCTCCATCTCAACGTCACCTACCTCTTAGAGGCGGACCCCTCCGCCGCCATCCGTCCCAAGCCCGACGAGAACAGCCGGGTGGGCTGGTTCTCCCCGGCGGACGCTATGGCCGCCTCCAGCGAGCCGTGGTTCCGGGAGCGGATCTACACGAAGCTGAACGATAAGCTGTCCCGTTTTTAAGCCGCTCCATCGACGGATAAGTCAGCACATTTCCGCTCGAAACAACTCTCTGACACAGTGAATCGTGCGGAAACAGAAACCTTTTAGAGAAAACCCGCCTGTGCGGATATGCGTACCAAAGGAGGAGTGAACAGTGAAAGCATACGAGTACGTCAACATTCACATTGGGAAGTTTGTGGGCGCAGGATCGGAGGCGCACCGGGCCATTATCGACGAATACGCCGCAAGGGGCTATCGTTATGTCGGGTACATCCCCACAAATATCAACAATTACGGAAAGATAACGGACTTGGATCTTGTCTTTGAGCGGGACGCTTGACCTCTGGTTTGTGGGAGCCTCCATGCCAAAAAGGAACAGGGCGGGGAGAAACGATTTCTCCCCGCCTCGTCATTTTACTTTTTCTACACGTTTTCTCCCGCGTTCAGCATAGTTTCCATGGAAATTCCATATCCTTTTGTTGCGTCGGAAAGCAGCACATGGGTCACAGCCCCTACCAGCTTTCCGTTTTGAATAATGGGACTGCCGCTCATCCCCTGCACGACGCCGCCGGTGGCGGCGATCAGGTCCGGGTCCGTGACGGAGATCACCATTTCCCGGCCGTCAGAGGCATTTGGGAGCCGTTTCAAAATTTCAACGGCATACTCCCGCACCTCGTCCCCGGACACATTGGCCCGGATCGTTGCCGGTCCCTCCACGGCATCGCCCACCGGCAGAGCCTCGCCCGCCGCAAGGGTGCAGTCCGCCGGAAGTGTGCCGAAAATGCCGCAGTCGGTGTTGGCGCACAGGGGGCCAAGGTCGCCGGACAGGTCAAAATTGCCCCGCAGCTCCCCGGCGCTGCCGCTGCTCCCCTTCTTCACCGCCTTCACGGTGGAGGGCAGGATGGAGCCGCTGCCGAAGGGCATCAGAGCCATGGTATCGCCGTCGGTGATCCCGTGTCCCAGCGCGCCGAAAGCGCCGGTCGCGGGATCGTAATAGGTCACGGTGCCGATGCCCGCCATGCTGTCCCGGATCCACGCGCCGATGCAGCAGATGCCCTGTTCATTCCGTTCCGGCTCCACAGAGAGGGTCAGCGGGCTGCCCTGCCGCTTGATCTCCAATGCCGTGGCGTCCGTTCCGTTTTTTTGCAGCAGGGATTGGAACTGCTCCGTGGAGGTCACGGCCTCGCCGCCGCACTCCACGATCACGTCGCCGGTTTTCAGGCCGCAGGTCCGGGCCGGAGTACCGCCCTCCGGCAGCTTTACCACCACCACGCCCCGGGCAAACAGCTTCACCCCTACGGTGTGTCCCACCGGGATCAGACTGCGTTGGACAGGCTCCGCGGCCAGAGCCGCCGTGGTACACAGCAGCAGGGCCAGCACCAGTGCCGCCCCATGCCGCAAGGGTCCTTTGGGGATCTCTTCATACAACAAGTCATCACTCCTTTGGCAGGCCGCAAAATTCACATACATACCGTATTTTTTTTGTGAAATTCTACGTTTTGTATTGTGTTTTTCTTCCGTTTGCGGCGGTCTGCCTGTTTTTTCATCCGTGTCGCGCCGTTCCGCTTCACGGACAGACTTATCCTTCCCGACGCGGCAAAAGCAAATCCCGACAAAAAGCGGCAGCAGCGCCAGCCGGATCACGATGACGCTTTAAGCATAAGCGCAAAAAAGCAGACGCAGGAAATTCCTGCGTCTGCTGGTAGAAGCTTCAATTTAAAAATTCCACTCAATCCCGGCGATTGAAAATTTTGAAAATGTCATCGAAGGGGTCTTCCTCCGGTTCAGCGGGCTTTTCCTCTGCCGGAGCAATGGGCTCAATGGGTGCAAAGGGTGCCTTGGGCTGCTCATCCTTCTCCTGACCCTCCAACTGAACGGGAGGCTTTGCAAATGTGCCGATCTTAGGCAGATCGTCAGCCGGGTTCTTATCAAAGCCGGTGGCGATGACGGTGACACGGATCTCGTCGTCCATAGTTTCGTCGAAGGTGGCGCCGAAGATGGTGAGGGCGTCGGGATGGACGGCCTGCTGCACCAGAGAGGCGGCCTGCTCCACTTCCTCCAGACCGATGTCCATGGAGCCGGTGACGTTGATAAGGACGCCCTTGGCCCCCTCGATAGAGGTCTCCAGCAGGGGGCTGGAAATGGCCATACGGGCGGCTTCCTCGGCCTTGCCCTTGCCGGCAGCCCGGCCCACGCCCATGTGAGCCATACCTGCGTTCTTCATAATGGCCGTCACATCGGCAAAGTCCAGATTGATGAAGCCGGTGTCGCGGATCAGGTCGGAAATGGATTGCACTGCCTGACGCAGCACATCGTCGGCGATCTCAAAGGCGTTGGCAAAGGTGATCTTCTGATCCGTGGCGTGCTTCAGCCGCTCGTTGGGGATAATGACCAGAGAGTCCACCTTATCCTTCAGCTCGGCAATGCCGCTCTCCGCCTGCTGCATCCGGCGGCGGCCCTCAAAGCCAAAGGGCTTGGTGACCACGGCCACGGTGAGAATATCCATCTCCTTGGCGATCTCCGCCACAATGGGTGCGCCGCCAGTGCCGGTGCCGCCGCCCATGCCGGCGGTGATGAACACCATATCGGTGTCCTCCAGCGCCTTGGCGATCTGGTTTCGGCTCTCCTCAGCGGACTTGCGGCCCACCTCGGGGTCGGAGCCGGCGCCCTGACCGTGGGTCAGCTTTTCGCCGATCTGGATCTTGTATGTAGCACTGGAAACATTCAGTGCCTGCTTATCTGTATTCACGGCCACGAACTCCACACCCTTGGTGCCGGAGCGGACCATGCGGTTGACCACGTTGTTGCCGCCGCCGCCAACGCCGATGACCTTGATGTTGACCACGGACTCGGGGCCGGTTTCCAATCCAAATGCCATAGCGGTGCCTCCTGCTGTCTTTTGTACGAAAGGGCGGCAAGCCGCCCTGTAAATCACAAGTTATAGTGTCCCAAGCATAGTGGGATATGATTATCTATTGTATGCTATTTTCCCGGTGAGGTCAAGGGTTGCCGGAGATTTGTTTCCGATTTTTTTCGGCGTCTCCCTCCCGGCTTCCTCTTATTTTCTGGTATCCTGATCAAATATGACCTGGCCGTCCTCCTGCCGCATATCAAAGGTGCCTGTCATATTATCCTGGATCTTGTCACTGTTGATGGCCAGTTCCAGCACCCGCAGCTTATAGGAAAAGTCCGCCTGATAGGGCATTTTCACCGTAAAGCGGTCCATATAGTCCATAGAAATATAGGACGCCTCTCCCAGATGGATGGCATCCACCTTTGCCAGATCCCCCGTTTCATCCAGCACAGCCAGCAATTCCAGCAGGCTTTCCCGCCGGGTCTCATAGGCCGTATCCACAGCGATCTGGGTTCCTACGGAGGGGGACAGCAGCTCACAGCCGTCAACGGTGGGGTATCCCGCGGCGGTATCCGTCTGCTCCACGATCTTTCCGGCAGGACTCATCAGCCACACTGTCCCGTCCTGCGTCCAGGCCAGAGGATCGCCGCACTCCTGCACCTGGATCAGCAGGGTGTCCGGCAGCTTCCGCTGAATACGGGTGTTTTCGATCTCGATATATGGCAGGGCCTCGGCGATGTTCCGAATCACCTGATACTTGTTCAGCAAAAAGAGGTTGTCACCGTCCTCCACGCCGCTGGCCTGACGGATCTCCGCCTCCGTATAGCGCTTCTCCCCGGTGATGACCACCGTATCCACCCGGAAAAACAGGGTGATGGCCGCCACCAGACAGCCGCAGATCAGGAATACGGACAGCAGCTTATAGAGGAAGCCGCTGCCTCCCCTTCTGCGCCGCCGCGCCGATCCTCTCCGTCTTGCCATGGTGGTTCTCCTTTACAGTCTGTCTCTCAGGGGGAGGCCGTCTCCTCCACCCGCCGTATATCCGCGCCCAGCGCCGCCAGATCATCCTCGATGCTCTGATAGCCCCGGTCGATATGGGTAATGTCCGAAATGGCGGTCTCTCCCTCCGCTGCCAGAGCCGCTGCGCACAGTGCCGCGCCGCCACGCAGGTCCGTACACCGCACGGCGGCTCCGTGGAGCCGCTCCACGCCCAGCACCACCGCCGTCCGTCCGGAAACCCGGATGTCTGCTCCCATGCGGGCCAGCTCATCCACATGGCGGTAGCGGCTGCTGAACAGGTTTTCCTCGAATACCGCCGCCCCCCGGCACCGCAGCAGCGCCGCCATCAAAATGGCCTGCGCGTCGGTGGGAAAACCGGGATAGGGAGCCGTGCGGATGGGCCGGGGCGCCGTCAATCGTCCGGTACGGCGGCACACGATCCCGGCGCTGCCGCCGGTCACGTCGCACCCCGCCTCCCGGAGCACCGCCGTCACAGCGGAGAGGTGCTCCTCCCGTGCGTCCCGGAGAAAGACCTCGCCCCCGGCGGAGGCCGCCCCGCAGAGGTAGGTAGCCGCCGCGATGCGGTCCGGCAGAATGGTGTAAGTACCGCCGTGGAGGGGCCGTCCGCCCCGGATCACCACCGTGGATGTGCCCGCGCCGGTGATCTCCGCGCCGCAGGTATTCAAAAAGCCTTGCAGGTCTTCAATTTCCGGTTCTCTGGCGGCGTTGGAAAGCACCGTGACGCCCTCCGCGCCGCAGGCCGCCAGCATCAGATTTTCCGTGGCCCCCACAGAGGGGAACCCCAGCACGATCTCCCGCCCCGTCAGCTTTGCCGCCTTGCAGTGCAGGGTGCCGCCGGTATCGTCGATCTCCGCCCCAAGTGCCCGGAGGCCGGAGAGGTGCAGGTCGATGGGCCGGGGACCTAATTCGCAGCCGCCGGGGCTGGTGAGGCTTGCCTCCCCGCACCGGGCCAGGATCGCCCCCAGAAAGATCACGGAGGACCGCATCTCCCGCATCAGCGCGTCGGGAACGTCGCAGCCGGACATTCCGGCGGTGTCCACCTCCAACACATCCCCCCGCCACCCGGCCTTGCAGCCCAAGGCTTGCAGGATACGGATGGACGCCTCCACATCCCGCAGACGGGGACAGCGGCGCAGCACCACGCTTCCGCCGGTGAGAATGGTAGCTGCCAGAATGGGCAGCACGCTGTTTTTCGCTCCCTGTATGGTAACTTCCCCTTGGAGGCGATTCCCGCCCCGGATCAGCAGTCGGCTCATATTATTGGTCCCTCCCGATGAAAATGGTATCACGGGCCATTCTATGGGGAGAGAGCAACTTCGGTTCCTGCCGCCGCTTTATCAAAAGGGCTAAACGCCCGCCGTTTTCTCGAATACAGGGCGCTTTCGCCGTCTATTTTTCGGTTACTTTGATACTTTATCACGGCGATGGGCCGGTGTAAAGTCCGAAACAGTAAATTACAGCAACTCCTGAACGGTTTCGTAAATTCGCTGGGCCGCATCCCGGATGCCCAATTCCGCCATGGCCGACGCCATGGCTTCCCGCCGGACATCATCATGCAAAATGCCTGCCGCCGTCTGAAACAGCGCCTGCCCGGAGGAATTCTGCTCCAGTAAAACCTCCACGCCGCCGTGGGTCTCCAGCGCGCGGGCGTTTTTCTCCTGGTGGTTGTTGGTCACATAGGGGGATGGCACCATGATGGCCGGCACGCCCAGCGCCGTCAGCTCGCTGACGGTGGAGGCCCCCGCCCGGCAGATCACCAGATCCGCCGCCCGCATCACCGGGGCCATGTCATAGATGTATTCCCGGACCTGCAGGGAGGGGTGGTCCTTCAGATCCACGCCCTTCTCCGCCAATGCCTTCAGCACGGCAGCATATCCGCTCTTGCCCGCGCCGTGGATATGATGGAACGGCTCCTTCCCCGCCTCCAAAGCCAGCATATCCGCCATCTGGGCGTTCATGCCGGAAGCGCCCAGAGACCCCCAGAAGGAGACGATCAGCGGCCGTCCGTCATTGACGCCCAGCTTTTCCTTGGCCGCCTCCTTGGTCAGGGTGAAGAAGTCCTCCCGGACCGGGGTGCCGGTGACGGCCACCTTCTCCGGGTGCTTGTAGTGCTGGCGGCAGGATTCAAAGCCTACCATGATCCGCCCGGCGTAAGGCTCCAGCAGCTCCGTGGTCAGTCCCGGCACGGCGTTGGACTCATGGACCGCCGTGGGGATGCCCATTTTGGCGGCGGCCTTCACGGTGGGATAGCTGGCGTAGCCGCCGGTGCCGATCACCGCGTCAGGCCGGAACTCCTTCAAAATAGCCCGGGCCTCTGCCGGGGAGCGGACCATATTGTAGAGGGACACCAGATTGTGCTTGATCTCCGCCGGCTTGAGGGAGCGGTGAAAGCTGGAGATGTGAACGGTACGGAATTCGTATCCCGCCTTGGGGATCAGGTCCTTTTCCAAGCCACGCTCCGCCCCCACGAACAGTATTTTGATCTGCGGGTTCTTCTCCGCCATCAGCTGCGCCACGGCAATAGCCGGGTTCACATGGCCCGCCGTGCCGCCGCAGGTGAAGATCACCCGGTCAATGCGCTTTTCCACCAGCAGCGCCCCTTTCCAAAAAGATGTCAAAACAGGCCAAAAAGGCAGGTGTTTACCCTGCCTAAGGCTATCAAGAAAACGGTAAGGAAGGGTGTGCGCGGGAAACCCAAGAAGGGTGTCCTGCGCCATTAAAATCCAATATTTTCAGAACTAACAGTTCTGAAAATGTGTCAGCGGGGCGAAAAAACTTTTCGACACGCTGAGGCAGGTGTTTACCCTGCCTTTGTTGGCTTCATTTGCCTGGATACGCTCAGGATCACACCCATTTCCGCCAGCTGGATAAGCAGGGCGGTGCCGCCGTAGCTGAAAAACGGCAGGGAGATGCCGGTGGTGGGGAGCAGCCCCGTCACCACGCTGATGTTCAAAAACACCTGCACAGCCAGCTGCGTGGTAAAGCCCACCACTAACAGTGTGCCGAACCGGTCACGGGTGTGGAGGGCGATCCAGTAGCCCCGAAGGATCAGCGCCGCAAACAGCAGCATGATGATCCCGGCCCCCCCCAGCCCCAATTCCTCGCAGGCGATGGAGAAAATGAAATCGTTGTGCTCCTCCGGCAGAAACAGGAACTTCTGCCGGCTCTTGCCAAGACCCAGTCCCCACAGGCCGCCGGAGCCGATGGTAATGAGGCTCTGAGAAAGCTGATAGCCCTTATCCGCGGCATCTGCCCAAGGGTCCAGCCAGTATATAACGCGGGATTTGTTATAGCCGATGACAAATAAAGCCACATACACCATGCCAACCGCCGCGCCAGCGGCAGTACCTACCCAGATCCAGTTGATGCCGCCCACAAGCATCATGGCCGCCCCTGCGCCCAAAATCAGGATCGCGCCGGAGAGGTGGGGCTCAACGGCCACCAGGCCTGCCACTACCACCAGAATAAAGGCGTAGGGTAGCACGCCGTAGCGGAAGCTGCGCATTTTGTCCTTTTTTCGGGAAATACTGTCGGCAAAGTAGGTAATGATTGCCACCTTGGCGATCTCCGAGGGCTGAAACTGAATACCGATCTTCAGCCATCGGGTCGCGCCCTTGGCCGTCACCGCGATGGGGTTGTGGGGGATGATGACCAGGATCAGGAAGATCACGGACACATAGATCAAGGCTCTGCCCGCGCCGCGAAGCCGCTGATAGTTGAATTTACTGACCAGCAGCATCACCGCCGTACCCAGCACGGCGAAAACGCCCTGCTTTTCAAAGTAATACAGCGGGTTGTGGCGGGAGGGCGCTTTCTCATAATAGGCGGAGGGAAAGCTGGCGGACAGGAGGATCACCAGACCGATGGCCGTCAGCAGCATGACCAGCAGACAGAAGGTCAGGTCGATGGGACCTTTGGCCAGTTCCCGGCTCTCTTCCATTTTTTCCCGGCGGCGCTGCTTGCGCTCCTGAAGGGCCAGCTTCTCCTGATGGGTCAGGGGACGGCGGCGGGGCCGTGTCTGGGTCATGGGTGCTCCCTCCTTTCTCTCCAAATCAAGTCAAGTGTTTTTACTTTACAGATAGCGGCTCCGGATGCCGTAATACGCCAGCAGGCAGAACACTGCCGTAATGGACACAAAGACCGTTACGATCTTCACCTCGCTCCAGCCGCACCGCTCCAAATGGTGATGCAGAGGGGCCATTTTGAAAAACCGCTTGCCATGAGTGGCCTTGAAGTATCCAACCTGTATAATATCGGATAAAGTTTCCAGAATGTAGATGATCCCCACCGGAATCAGCACCAGCGGCATATCAAAGGCAAAGGCCAGCGCCGCCACCGCGCCGCCTAAAAACAGGCTGCCGGTGTCACCCATGAAGCATTTGGCGGGATGGCGGTTATACAGGGCATAAAAGCCCACCAGACTGCCGCACAGGGCGGAGGAGAAAATTCCCAGCGTGGTGAATTTCCAGATCATAGCGGTTCCCATGAAGAACGCCATGACCACAGCGGTGACGCTGGAGGCCAGACCGTCGATACCATCGGTGAGGTTCACGGAGTTGACGCAGCCCACGATGACGAAGGCGGCGAAGATCAGATACACGATCCAGTTCACTGTCAGCGTCACGTTGACAAAGGGGATATAGAGATCGTTGGTCAGGAGGCCCTCATACCGCATCAGGCACAGGAACACCACCGCCGCCAAAAGCTGCAAGGCAAACTTCTGCTTGGCGGTCAGGCCCTCGTTCTGGTGCTGGCGGACCTTGCGGTAGTCATCCACAAAGCCGATGAGCCCGAAGATCAGGGCGAACAGGTACACATACAGATGGGCGAAGTCCCCCGCCAGCATCTGCTGCCAGCCGCAGGCAAAGGTCACGATGCCGCTGCCCAGAATAAAGGCGATGCCGCCCATGGTGGGGGTGCCCGCCTTGGAATTGTGCCAGGTGGGGCCGTCCTGCCGGATCTCCTGTCCGGCCTTCAGCTTCCGCAGCTCCGCCAGTACGAATTTGCCCAGAATTATGGTCAGCACACAGCCGGCCAGTAACGCCACATAGATACTCATGCTTTCTCCTTATCCCGGTCCTGACAGCTTTCCCCGTCAGGGCCTTTCTCTTGCTGACCGGCCGGTACACATCCGGCCGGTGTTTTCGCCGCTGCGCGGCTGTATTTATGAAACGGGAATGCCTAAAGTCTGCCGGACCTCAGCGTCCGCTGTTCAGGTGCTCCGCCACGATCTCCCGCTCATCCATGTGGAACTTCTGGTGGTTCACTTCCTGATAGGTCTCGTGGCCCTTGCCGCACAGAACGATCACATCGTCCTTCTGGGCGTGGTCCATGGCCCAGCGGATCGCCTCCACCCGGTCCTCCACCACTTCGTAAGGGGTGTTGCTGCCGTCAAAGCCCGGCAAAATATCCCGGATGATGGCCGCAGGTTCTTCGGTCCGGGGATTGTCGGTGGTGACAACGGCAAAATCGGACCAGTCCGCCGCCGCCTTGCCCATGCGGGGGCGCTTGGTCTTGTCACGGTCGCCGCCGCAGCCGAACACCGCCACGGTGCGGCCCTTGGCAAATTCCTTCACCGTTTGCAGCACGTTCACCATGCTGTCCGGCGTGTGGGCGTAGTCAATGAGGATGGTATAGTCCTTGCCGGGGGTGGGGACTACCTCCACCCGGCCCTGCACATGGGGGACCTTGGCCAGAACAGCAGCGCTGTCCTTCAGGGAAATGCCCAGCGCCAGTGCGGCCCCCAGCACATCCAGCGTATTATACACCATAAAGCCGCCGGGGATATTCACCCGGATGGGTACCCGCTCGGTTTTTGTCACCGCGTCAAAGGCGATGCCGTCAGCAGACAGCACCACGTTTTCCGCCCGGAGGTCCGCCTCGGACTTGACGCCGTAGGTGCGCACCTGACAGGTGGCATCCTTCAGCAGCCGGGGCGTCCACGGATCGTCACCGTTCACCACGCCGACGCCGCAGTTCCGGAACAAAATGGCCTTGGCATCGCAGTAGTTTTCCATCGTTACATGGAAATCCAGATGGTCCTGGGTCAGATTGGTGAAGATGCCCACCGCATAGTGAACGCCGTAGACCCGGTCCAGACACAGGGCGTGGGAGGAGGTCTCCATCACCGCATAGGTGCACCCGGCGTCCGCCATCTCCCGGAAGAGCCGCTGGACCTCAAAGGATTCCGGCGTGGTGCGGTCCGTAGGGATGACCTCCTGCCCGATCATGTTCTGATTGGTACCGATAAGGCCCACCTTGGCCCCCCGGACCTGCTCCAGAATGGCCTTCAGCAGATAGGTGGTGGTGGTCTTGCCGCAGGTGCCGGTGACGGCGATCATGGTCATCTCCTCGGCGGGATGGCCGAACCAGTTAGCCCCGATCACCGCCAACGCGCGGCGGGAATCCGCCGTTCGGATATAAGGGCCATCCCCCTCCGGCAAATTCTGGCACAACACCGCCGCCGCGCCCTTTTCCAGCGCCGTGGCGATATACTTGTGGCCGTCTGTGGCGTAGCCGGTCATGGCTACGAACAGGTCTCCGGGCTGGGTGGCCCGGGAATCATAGCTGACGCCGGCGATCTCCATTTCCAGATCCACCGCGCAGGACGCGACAGGGACGCCGTTGAGCAGTTCCCGCAGTTTCATATCGTTTTCCTCCATTTGATCGGTATTGTTTCACGAAAGTCCACCGCCTCCCTCGCAGGGCAGTCGGCGGCTGTATACAAAGCACTCCTTGGCTATTGTAGCAGGTTTTTCCGGAAAGCATACCGAAAATGGTGTCATAAACCTGGCAAAAAGTGCGGTAAGGGGCGGTCAGTCCGTGGTTTTCGCGCCGAAACGCACCGTGACCACGCTGCCGGCAGCCAATTCCGTCCCCGCCTCCGCGCTCTGGGAAATGGCGGTGACGCTGCCGGTGCTGCCGCCGGTGCTGGTGGCGCCGGTGACCTTCATAATGAGGCCCGCGTTGGTCAGGGCCTTGTTGGCCTCCGCCGGGGTCTTACCTACCACGTTGGGGACGGTGCTGGGGGCATTGGGCTTCTCCACGCCCAGATAGAGCACGATAGAAGCATTGTTGGGCACGATGGCGCCGCCCGCCGGGGTCTGGTCCGTCACGGTATCGCCACTTCCCACGGTGGTACAGGCAAAGCCCGCCGCCTTCAAAGCTGCCTTCGCGTCCGCTGCACTCTTGCCCACCACATAGGGCACGGCGGCATCGGCGCCCGCCAGCTCCGAAGCGCTGTAATTCGGTTCAATACCCAGTGCGGGCAGGATCTCGCCCATGATCTGACCGGCCACGGGAGCCACCATGGTACCGCCGTACACGGCGGTGCCGGTATCACGGCGAGGGGTATCCATAGTCAGGAGCATGATGTACTTGGGATCGTCCGCCGGGGCGAAGCACATGAAGGACACCACCACGTCGCCCTTTGGGTTGTCGTTGGTCTTGGTGCCGGTCTTATCGGCGGTACCGGTCTTGCCGCCGATGCGGTAGCCCGCCACCCGGCCGTTTTTGCCGCTGCCGGAGGAGACCACATATTCCAGCGCCTCCCGGACAATGGCGGAGGTCTCCTCGCTGATGACCTGCCGCACCGGAGTAGAGTCATGCTGGGACAGAACGTTGCCGTCCTCGTCCAGCACCTGCTCCACAATGTAGGGCTGATAGAGATAGCCGCCGTTGACGCAGGCCGCCTGAGCCCGGATCAACTCGATGGGCGTCACGTTGAAGGTCTGGCCGAAGGAGTAGGATGCCAGAGACACCACCTGAGAGTTGAAGCTCTTTTCATCCTGAAAAATGCCCTTCACCTCACCGATCATGTCGATGCCGGTCTTATCCATCAGACCGAAGGATTTCAGATACTTGTAGTAGGTCTCCGTTCCCACGGACAGGCCCATGCTGATAAAGGCAGGGTTGCAGGAATGGCCCACCGCCTCGATGAGGGTCTGCTGGCCGTGGCCGCTGTGGTTAGAGCAGTAGATGGGCTTGTTCCAGCCCTGCACACGGGTGGAGCCGGAGCAGTAGAAGGTGGAGTTTTTCGTCACCTTGCCTTCCTCCAGCGCCGCCGCCAGCGTAATGGGCTTATAGGTGGAACCCGGCTCGTAGGTGGAGTCGATGCACTTGTTGCGCCACTGGGACTGAACAGCGCTGTTGATGGCCGCAGACCGGGCCTCGGCATACGCCTCCTCCGATTCATAGGTGGAGCGCTTTGCGTCGATCTTGGCAAGCTCCGTATCCAGCTTGGTCTTCAGGGCATCGTCAAAAATCGTGCCGTAGTCATTCAGATCGTAGTTGGGATAGGACGCCATAGCCACGATAGCTCCGGAGTTCACATCCATAACGATGCCGGTGCCGCCGTTTTTGGCGCCGTATTTTTTCAGCATACTCTCCAGACCGTTTTCCAGACTCATCTGGACGTTGGCATCCAGTGTCAGCACCAGACTGTGCCCGTTTTCCGCATCGAAGATCTGCTCGTAGTTGTACATCAGTTCCGTGCCGGCGGCGTTTCGGGCACTGATGGTATACCCGGCAGTGCCGGTAAGGGTATCGTCGTACTTGGCCTCCAGACCCACACTGCCCACGCCGTCGGAGTTTACAAAGCCCAGAACGCCGGAAGCCAGAGACCCGTACAGGTAGTACCGCTTAGAGGATGGCTGGAGCCAGACGCCTTGAAGCTTTACCCGATCCGATTCCGGCACCTCATTGCCGTCAGGGTCGATCTCGCCGTTGATGAAACGGCGAACTTCGTCGGAAACCGTCTGATCCGCCCGCTTCTTGATGTTCCAATAGTCATAGTTGGTCTTGGTCATCCGGGTTTCCAGAGTCTCCTGTTCCACGCCCAGAATGCGGCTGAGGCCCTTGGCGATGTAGGCCTGATCCCGCAGAATAGGGGCTGTGTAAGTCTCTCCCTTATCCGCCGCCTTCTTGGCGGCCTTCTCCTGCTTTTCCTTTTGGCTCTCCACAAACTCCGCAATCCGCATTGGAGAGATGTTTATGTCCTCCGCCGTGGCGGAGATGGCCAGCGTGTTGAGGTTTCGGTCATAAACGGTGCCTCGGGAGGCGTTGACCACCGCGCTGCGGGTCTGCTGCTCGATGGCTTTTTCCTGCAATACGCTGTGCTGACGGATCTGGATGTCATAGAGCTTCCAGAACAGCACTGCAAAGGTCACGATGCCCAACAGCAGCATGACCAGCACCGTCCGGCTGCGGATGACCTGATTGGCCCGCCGGGCCGCGTCGCTTTTTCTCCGGGGATTGGATGCCATAGAGTTCTCCTTTCAGGGGCAATTCAGCAAAGAAGGGGAGTAAGAAGACGCCGGCTTCTCACTCCCCGCTGTGTCACAACATACTTATTTCAGGTTCAGTCGAAATATTCCACCACGGCGTAGACTCCATGATGCAAGGAGCTTAAGATCCGGCTGAAAACGCTGGGGGTCTCCGTCCGGTAGACCACGGCGCTGTCCTCGCTGTCCAGATCCAGATAGGTGATCTGGCTGCTGGTGGGCTTGGACATTCCGGCGGCAGCCGCCACCTCCTTGACGGTGGCCATGTCAAACATCTGCTCGTGCTGGGCCGTCAGGCTGACGTTTTCCGCCTGTAAGACCGTCAGTTCGCTTTTCAGAGCCACGGTGTCGGCGGCCAAGGTGGTCAGCTGCACATAGCTCAGCAGCAGCATCACCGCGGCCACGGCCACAGCCGTTACCCCCAACACAGATAGCACGGGGATCGCCTGACGCTCCCGCACCAAAACCTGTTCCTTATGATAAACCTTCGGAGCCGCCTGTGTCCGCTCGTGGCGAGGGACCTCGCCGGCATGTTCCAATTCCCGTTCCCGGACCGCCCAGTCCAGATCCCGGGCCAGACTCCCGTTTGTGCTGAATTCCCGATGCGCATAACGGTATTCTCTGGCCGCTGACGCCATTGCAGAGTCCCTCCCTTCCACAAAATCAACACACAATAAAGGGCTTGTCCCTTTTTAAAAGTCAAATATCAAATGGGTCACATTTTTCTACCACCCGCAGCTTGGCGCTGCGGGCCCGGCTGTTTTCTTCCAGCTCCGCCGCTCCCGAAACGATGGGCTTCCGGGTCACCAGCCGCACTCTGGGCTTTTTCCCGCACACGCACACCGGAAATTCCGGCGGACAGGTGCAGGGATTCTCATTCCTGCGGAATGCGTTCTTCACGATCCGGTCCTCCAGGGAATGGAAGGTAATAATGCAGAACCTTCCGCCGGGATTCAGCAGATCGATCAGCTCGTCCAGCGCCTTTTTCAGTACTTCCAGTTCCTGATTACATTCGATACGGATTGCCTGGAAAGTCTGCTTCGAAGGATGTCCGTTCTGTCGCATCTTTGCCGGGACTGCGGCTTTGATGATCTCATTTAATTCAAAGGTGGTCTCAATGGGCTTGTCTGCCCTGTTTTTCACAATGTGTTTCGCTATATTCTTGGCAAAAGGATCTTCACCGTAATCCCGGATGATGTGATACAGTTCCATCTCGGAATAATTGTTGACGATATCTCTCGCTGTCAGGGTCTGCCTGCGATCCATCCGCATGTCAAGAGGGGCATCAAACCGATAGGAAAATCCTCGGTCTTCGGTATCCAGCTGATAGGAAGATACTCCCAGATCCAGCACGATTCCGTCCACGCCGGTGACACCATATTCTCTGAGAGCCTCCACTGCATTTACATAATTGTTGCGGATCACGGTCACTTTATCTCCAAACGGCTGCAATCTTGCGGATGCTGCCGCGATTGCTGCATCATCCTGATCAATACCGTAGAAATGTCCGTTTTTCAGGCGGCTGCATACTTCGTAGGCATGTCCTCCTCCACCTAAAGTTCCGTCCACATAGATGCCGTCCGGGTTAATATTCAGTTGTTCAATGGTCTCATGCAGCATCACAGAATAATGATTGAATTCCACGACGGTCATCCTTTCTCGGTCACGTTTTTCACCCGTTAAATGGTCAGTCCCAGTCCTTCCATGGCGCTGGTGATCTCATCCATATCGGTATCGGAGTTCATATTCTCCCATTTATCCTTGCTCCAGATCTCCACACGGCTGCCGACGCCGACCAGTACCACGTCCTTTTCCAGTCCAGCGAACTCTCTGAGTGCTGCCGGCAACAGGATTCTTCCCTGCTTGTCCACTTCTACCGTAGCTGCACCGGCCAGGAAGAAACGGGCGAATTGTCTTGCTTCTTTATTGATCAGAGGTAATGAAGTCAGCTTCTGTTCAAAAGCGTTCCAGTCATCGTTGGCATACACAAATAAGCAGCCATCCATTCCTTTGGAAACCACAAATTCCTCTCCTAAGACTTCTCGGAATTTTGCCGGAATAATCAACCTGCCTTTCGTATCTAACGTATGGTTGTACTCGCTCATAAACATCGCACTCACCACCATTCATCCAAAAGGGGACTGCCACGAAAAGGAGGTCATTTTTCTAAAAATCTACCACTTTGTGGCACTTGCCTCCACTTTCTCCCACTTTTATTATGATTTTATACTAAAATAGGGTATTTTACAAGAGAAATCAAGTAGCTTTTTTCGACAGCACCACGCAAAAAAGCGCCCTGTCCTACGACAAAGGCGCCTTTTACTACTATATCTGGTATAAAAATAAGAGCAAACACAATATCTATGTATTTGCTCCTGTTTCGATATTCTTAATAAATTTTTAAAAATTTTTAATATTTTTCCACTTTCGGCTGTTTTTCCAGGCGGATACGTACCACAACGTCCGTCACCACTGCGAAGATCACCATGCACAAGGATAATACCTGTGATACGGCGAGGGTCGTTCCGGGGATAAACAGGGTATCTGTCCGGATACCTTCGATCCAGAATCTGCCAAGACCATAGCCTCCGAAGTACAGCAGACAGATCTCACCCTCAAACTTTTTGTGCTTGCGGTACACCAGCATAATGATCAGGATCATCAGATTCCACAGGCTCTCGTAGAGGAAAGTGGGATGTACCTGAATGTAATTGGTCCCATCGATAATGTGAGCTGCTACATTCTCAGAAATATCCCGGCTGCGCACAGCTTCGATAGGAAGCCGCATGGCCAGAAAACTGTCCGTATATTCCCCGAATACTTCACGGTTCATAAAGTTACCCCAGCGGCCGATGATCTGTCCCAGGATCAACCCCGGCACACACAGATCTCCCAGCCGGAACGGGTTGATCTTCTTGATCCTGCAATAAATGAGCAGTGTCAGGAATGCTCCGATCACACCGCCGTAGATCGCCATACCGCCGTTACGGGTATTGAAAATGCTTAACAGATTGTCCTTGTAATAGTCCCAGGCAAAGACCACGTAATAGATTCTGGCTCCGATCACGGAAAAGATCACGGCATAAATGGCGAAATCCCAGATCGTATCCGGATTTTCTCCTGTCACCTTTGCCTGATGCACCGCCATCAGAATGCCTGCCAGTACCCCGATTCCGATGATCAGGCCGTAAAAGGCGATTTCGAAACCGAATACGGAAAAGCTTCTGGGAACATTCTCCAGGTAAATGCCTAAATGGGGAAATGCAATATCTCCTGCATTCATCATAATATTTATTTCCTTTCTTGGTACTATCCGGCTTCTGCGCGCTTCGCGCTCCCGAATCCGGCACATACATTCGCATTCCGGGCTATCGCCCTACTTGCTCATGGCTCCATACTAACCGGCTTCTCCGCGCTCTGCGCTCCCGAATCCGGCACATACATTCGCATTCCGGGCTATCGCCCTACTTGCTC
>OGNB01000854.1_pt1 | contig 19949 bp, 16 predicted proteins | sample 1573301 | NCBI WGS metagenome assembly OGNB01 (sample SAMEA2581914, study PRJEB24529) | metagenome | biome: Human gut stool | place: China | collected 2011
TTTTGCCGGGCGGACAGGGTCGTCCGCCCCTACGAAATTTCTGAAAATTCCCGAAATTGCGTAGGTGAGCAGCCTGTCTAAATCACGTAATCCCCGCCGCTTTCGACCTGCATCAAATCCCGAATCGTGACGCTGTCAAAATAGGAAAGCGTCATCTCGTAATATTTCTGCCACATCGGAAGCGTCCGGCAATAGCTTGCGCGCGGACAGGTGTTGACCGGCTCGGAGAGGCACGCTACGGGCGCAAGGTCGACCTCGGTCAGCCGCAGGATATCGCCCACACGGTAGCCCTCGGGCTCCATCGTCAGCCGGTAGCCGCCGCCCTTTCCGTGCTGCCCCTCGACAAAATTTGCCTTGCTCAGAAGCGGCATGATCTTCTCTAAATACTTGAGTGAGATTTCCTGCCGCTTGGCGACCTCCTTCATGGGCGTAAACGCTTCGCCCCGGTGCTCGGCAAGGTCAATGAGCACGCGAATCGCGTACCGGCCTCTTGTTGAAATCATACGCCCGCCTCCTTTGTGTCTTCTGCAAACGTCCCCGCAATCACGCCGCCGCCAAGAACGATATCGCCATCGTATAAAACCGCGTACTGCCCCGGGGTCGGCGCGCGCTGCGGCTCGTCAAACAATAACCGGATTTTGCCGTTCTCCAGCACCATGACCGAAACAGGCTGCTCGGGATGGCGGTAACGAAGCTTTGCCTTGCAGCGGAAGCTTTCTCCCGGCGCGCTGCCCGCAATCCAGTGCATATCCCGAACCTTCACGCCGCGATGGAACAAATCCTCGCTTGCGCCGAGAACGACCGTGTTGTCTTCCGGACGAATCTCACAAACGAAATATTTCTGAGACAAGCTCAGCCCCAGTCCCCGGTGCTGGCCGATGGTGTAGCGGATGATGCCGCTGTGCCGCCCTAAAATATGCCCGTCTTTGTCGATGAAATTACCGGGTTCGGCCTTTTTTCCCGTGCGAAGCTCGATGATCTTCGCGTAATCGCCATCCGGGACAAAGCAGATATCCTGACTGTCCGGCTTGTCGGCGTTGATAAAATCCGATTCCCGCGCGAGCTTGCGCGCCTCACTCTTGCGGAGCTCTCCCAGCGGGAAAAGCGTCCGGGAAAGCCGCTCCTGCGTCATGTCGTAGAGCACGTAGCTCTGGTCCTTTGTCTCGTCATACGCCTTGCGCAGCTGATATAGCCCGTTTTCCTGCGTGATGCGTGCATAGTGACCGGTTGCGATGTGGTCGCAGCCGAGAATTTTTGCCCGCTCGTAGAGCTTGTCGAACTTCATGTAGCGGTTGCAGTCGATGCAGGGGTTCGGCGTGAGGCCGCTTTCGTACGAGCGGACGAATTTATCGATGATCTTTTCTCCAAAATCATCGGAGAAATTAAAGACGTAATACGGCATGCCGAGCTTGTAGCAGACGCTTCTCGCGTCCTCCACATCGTCGAGCGAGCAGCACGTATGCGCGCGCGGAATCCCCGCGTCCTCGTTGTGGTAGAGCTTCATCGTCGCGCCGATGCACTCGTTGCCGTCCCGGCACAAAAGCCCCGCCGCAACGCTCGAGTCCACGCCGCCGCTCATCGCAATCAGAATCTTCATCTGTGGTATCTCCATTCCGGTCTGTCAGCAGACCATCCCAGTGTGCAGGTCTCATTATAATACGCCGCGCAGAAAATCGCAAGACACAAAAACCCGGCAGGTTTGTTCCTGCCGGGTTCGTTGCTACATGCCGCGCCGTTCGCGGATTTTTTCCTTGAGCGCGCCGGTCTTGCGCTCCAAAAACACACCCAGGATCGAAAGATTCCGGAAAACGGACTCCGCCGCAAAGGCAAAGATGATCATCAGCAGCACGCAGATTCTCGACATATCGCTCAGCGCGAACAGCTGCTTGAGGAAAATGCCGCAGAAGATGAGTCCCGCGATGTTGACAAGGATGATCGCGTACTTCATTTTGGTGAGAGGCTTGCTGATGCGAATCAAAATCATGAAGCCAACCACGGCCAGCAGCATTGTCGCCGCCGTCGCAATGTCCCCATCCGAAAGCCCGAACACCTCGCCGCAGATGACGAGCGCGCCGACCGCCAGCACATCCGTCAGCGCAGCCGGAAGCGCGCGCAGCAGAACCTTCTTGAGGAAGTTTCCTTCAATGCGCACATAGTTCGGTTCCAACGCCAGCAAAAAGCCCGGTATGCCGATCGTGAACATCGCAATGAGCGAGACCTGCGCAGGCTCAAGCGGATACGTCAGGAACGACACGGCGGAGAAGACCGAGAGCAAGAGAGAAAACAGGTTCTTGACCAGAAACAGGCTCGCCGAACGCTCGATGTTATTGACGACGCGCCGCCCTTCGAGCACCACGTCCGGCATGCGGGCAAAATCGGAGTCCAGCAGCACGACCTGCGCCGCCTGCGCCGCCGCCTCGCTGCCCGAGGCCATCGCGACCGAGCAGTCCGCATCCTTCATGGCAAGAATGTCGTTCACGCCGTCGCCCGTCATCGCGACCGTGTGGCCCGCCGCCTGCATGGCCTGCACAAGCTTCTGCTTCTGCGCGGGGGTGACACGCCCGAAGACGGTGTAAGTTTCCGCCGCGCGCGCAAGCTGCTCATCGGTCACAAGCATCGCCGCGTCTACAAATTTGTCCGCGTTTTCGATTCCCGCCTGCTTCGCGATTTCCGAGACCGTGCGCGCGTTGTCGCCAGAGATGACCTTGACGGTGACGTCCTGCTCTTTAAAGTAGGCGAACGTTTCCTTCGCGTTTTCGCGCACGCGGCCCGTCAGGACAGCGTATCCAAGCGGCTCCGGAGAATTGCCCTCTCCCCGGCTCTTCGCCAGCAGCAGCACGCGGCAGCCCGCGTCCAAAAAGGGCTTCAGCTCTCCCGCCACCTGCGCGTACGCGCCTTTCAGCACGAACTCCGGCGCGCCGAACAGATACGTCCCTGTCTCAAAGGTGATGGCCGAATATTTTTTACTGGACGAAAACGGCTGGACATCCAGCGCGATTTTCGCCTCCTGCGGATGCTCCAGCCGCCGCTGCTCGGAAAACGCGCGCAGCGCCTGCATCGTCTCGTTCGTGTCCTGCGCGGCCAGGCAGTAGTCAGCCAGCAAATCCTGCAAGGCTTCATCATCAAATTGGTCGTTTTTCGCGCATTCGAACGCGTGTGCCTCCTGCACGTTCATACCGGGTTCGGTGATCGTGCCGGTCTTGTCGACGCACAGAACGTCCACGCGCGCGAGCGTCTCAATGCTCTTCATATCATGCAGCAGCACCTTCCGGCGGGCAAGGCGCATGGTCCCCAGCACGAGCGCAATCGTCGTCAGCATGTAAAGTCCCTCGGGAATCATGCCGATGACGGCGGCAATCGCGGAGACGACGCTTTTTTGCAGCGTCTCGCCGGAATAGAAATAGCTCTGTGCAAACAGAATCACGCCGATCGGCACGATCGTAAAGCCGATCCATTTAACGATCCGGTTGATCGCGCGGATCATTTCCGACTGCTCCCCGGTCTGGACAGCCTTGGCCTCGCGCGTGAGCTTCGCGATATACGATTCGTCCCCGACCTTATCTAACCGCGCATAGCACCGTCCCGCCACAACGAAGCTGCCGGACAGGAGTTCGCTTCCGGGTTCTTTTTCAATTTCGTCGCTCTCGCCCGTGAGAAGCGCCTCGTTGACCTGCACCGAACCCTGCAAAACTGTTGCGTCCGCCGGAATCTGGTCTCCCGCCGACAAAACGACGATATCGCCCCGCACCAGATCGTTCGCCGCGAGCTTCTGCTCCATACCGTCTCTGAGCGCAACGGCATGCGGCGCGTGGAGCAGGCTCATCTTATCCAAAATGTGCTTGGCGCGCAGCTCCTGAAAAATGCCGATGAGCGTATTTCCGATAACGACCGGCAAAAACGTCAGGTTGCGGTACGAGCCCACGAGGCACAGAAGCACCGCGATGACGACAAAAATCAGGTTAAAAAACGTAAGCGCGTTCGAGCGGATGATCTCCCCGGCCGACTTTCCGCCGGTGTCGCTTTGCTGATTGGAAAGGCCCTGCGCGCGCAAAGCCTCTGCCTGTTGGGCGCTCAGGCCGCGAAGGGGCGCGGAGTCCTGAGATTGCGGTAGCTGCTGCATAAAAACGTTCCTTCTTTGTCCCGCAACGCTCTTGTCCGCGGGAAAATTCCGACTGTAAAATCGGGAAAATTTTCTGACTTTCCCCCATTTTAGTGCTGCGCGCGCCCATCGTCAAGTTCTTCCGGCGTTGTTTTACAGTTTCGTTACAGATGGCGCGGAAAAACATACTTGACAAGTAGGACAAAAGCTGGTATGATGGCATCAAGTTAGATGAGTCTAACTTAAGTTCGAGCCATCAAACCAAAATATTTTTCCAGTGCGTCCGCGGACGCATGATTTTCACTCAAACGGTTAAACTACTCTAACCAACGAAAGGAGCAGCTTATGAGCATCGTCATTCTCGGCGGCAACGAATGTATGGAGCGCCGCTACAAGGACCTGTGTGACAGCTATCAGTGTCAGAGCAAAATTTTCACCAAGCCCAGCGGCGGCCTCCGCAAAAAAATGGGAAGCCCCGACTTAATGATTTTCTTCACAAGCACGATGTCGCACAAGATGGTGCAGGGCGCAATGAGCGAGCTCAAGGGCGGCAGCACTGTCATTGAGCGCTGCCACACCAGCTCTCTTTCCGCCCTGCGCGGGATCCTCGAGAAGCACGTAGGGAGCATGGCGTAACATGCCGGAAGAACTTGTCGTACGCCAATGCGCGCCCACGCTGGCTGGTCTCAAGACCGGAAGCCTCTTCCGTGCGGCCTGCACCGACAAAAAAGCGCTGCTCGCGCAGATCCGCGATCTCAACCAGCGCCTGCGCGAAAAAGGCCTGTGCCTCATTCCGCTGCGTTTTCGAGACGGCAACGCGCTTTTGTATCTCTATCGCCCGGCACGGCTTAAGATCGATTTAAAAAACGAGCTGGCGCGTAGGACGCTTGGAAACGCGGGGTATCTCGATGAAAGCCCCGAGCGGTGCATCGTCAATCTCATCCGGCGCTTTCAGGGCGAGGAATTTCCGCACGAGATCGGGCTATTTCTAAGCTACCCGCCCGAAGACGTGCAGGGCTTTATCGAAAACCACGCACAGAACTTCAAGCTCTCCGGCCTCTGGAAAGTCTACGGAGACGAGGCATACGCGCGCGCGGCCTTTGCAAAATATAAAAAGTGTACCGATATCTACTGCCGCAGCTGGCGCTCAGGCGCAAGTCTCGAGGCGCTGACCGTGGCAAGCTGAAGCGGACATGATTTTTTAAATCAGAAAGGAACAACAAACATGAAAAAGACAGCTGTTGTATTTTGGAGCGGCACAGGCAATACGGAATCCATGGCAAACGCAGTGCTCGAGGGCATGAAGGCCGCGGGCGCGGAGGCGGAGCTCTTCACCTCCGAACAGGCGGACGCCGCCAAACTCGCTCTCTTCGACGCCATCGCCTTCGGCTGCCCCGCAATGGGCGCGGAAGAGCTCGAGGAGACCGAGTTTGCCCCGATGTTCGACGCGGTCAAGGGCTCCCTCTCCGGCAAGGACGCGGCGCTCTTCGGCTCCTATGGCTGGGGCGACGGCGAATGGATGCGCACGTGGGAAGAGGACTGCAAGTCGAGCGGTCTGAACCTCGTCTGCGAGAGCGTCACCTGCTGCGAAGCGCCCGACGACGACGCGCTGGAGGCCTGCCGCAAGCTCGGCGGAGAACTTGCCAAGTAAATTTGTCCCCCGGCATCCCCGGTACACAAACACCCTTCCTCTTTGTGTACCGGGGATTTTTGCGTCTTTTGATTGACAAAGCGTCCGCTTCCGGCTAAAATTGGGACGATTCTGAATGAAAGCCGCGCCCGCGGCGAAGGAGCGTGCCATGGAGCTGACCGTACAGGAGCTTGCGAAGCTGGAACAAACTACATACCTTCTCATCGACATGCGCTCGGAGGAAACAAGGGCCTACGGCATGCTCCCCGGCGCCATCCCCGTTCTGCCGGAAGACCTCTCTTCGTTTGCAGCCGAGCACCCGGGCAAGAAGCTGATTCTCTACTGCGCGCACGGCGAGGCAAGCATTCCGGCAGCAGAAGCGTTGTGCGAGGAGGGCTATGACGCGTACAGCCTGACGGGCGGGTATCTTGCGTGGCTGCGCGAGCAGATGGCGCGGCAGAATGGCGACGAGATCAAAACGCGCGTCGAGACGAGCCTTCGCAAGCGCTTCCGGGAAAAAATCTGGTGCAATTTCACGAAGGCTGTCCGGCAGTATGAGCTTGTGAAGCCCGGAGACTGCATTGCCGTCTGCATCTCGGGCGGCAAGGACTCGATGCTGATGGCCAAATTATTTCAGGAGCTGAAGCTTCACAATAAATTCCCGTTCGAGGTCAGGTTCCTCGTCATGGATCCGGGCTACAGCCCCGCGAACCGGCAAATCATCGAGGATAATTTGCGGAAACTTGGCATCCCGGCGCAGATTTTCGAGTCTGATATCTTTGGCTCTGTCTACAACGTCGAAAAATCGCCCTGCTATCTCTGCGCGCGCATGCGGCGCGGCTATCTTTATAACTTTGCAAAGCAGCTTGGCTGCAACAAAATTGCCCTTGGCCACCACTATGACGATGTGATCGAAACCATCCTCATGGGCATGCTCTGGGGCGCGCAGGTTCAGACGATGATGCCGAAACTCCACAGTACCAATTTCCCCGGCATGGAGCTCATCCGCCCGATGTATCTCATCCGCGAGGACGAGATCAAGGCCTGGCGCGACGCGAACGATCTGCATTTTATCCAGTGCGCCTGCCGCTTCACCGACACCTGCACCACCTGCCGCCCGAACGAGGAGGCAAAATCCAAGCGCCAGCAGACCAAGCAGCTCATCCGCGAGCTCAAGAAGACGAATCCCGAGGTCGAGGCGCATATTTTCCGGAGCATGGAAAACGTCTGTCTCGATACGGTCATCGCCTACAAAACCGGTGGCCGGAAGATCTCGTTCCTGGAGAATTACGACCGGCCGCGCAAATCGGGCGAAACGGAGTAAGTTTCCTCTTTACGAATCGGGAAAAGTATGCTACAATGCGTCGACTTCTTTTTTGAGTTTCTAATTCTGAGGTGAACGCTTTGAATTTTGTATCGACTGCGCTGGACCCTGCCGCGCTCTCGTCCGGGAATTTATTCGTCCGGTCGCTGGCAGTATTTATTTCGTCACTGCTGCCGTTTATTGAAAATAAGGGAGCGATTATTTTAGCCGCCGCCCTGAAGCTCAAATGGTACCTGACCTACATATTGACCTGCATCGGCTCGTACCTGCCGGTTCCGTTTCTGCTGCGCATGAAAAAGCACCCGCTCGGCAAAAAGGAAACCAGCCCGAAGCTTTTACAGAAAGCGTATCAGGCGCTGGAACGGCACGAAGGCCAGCTCAAAAAATACGGCCCTCCGGCGCTTTTTGTCGTCGTCTGCATTCCGCTCACAGGGGTCGGCTGCTGGATCGGCTCGACGCTTGCGCGGCTGACAGATATGGATGAAAAACGCGCGGGGCTCGCGATTCTGGGCGGGACGCTTGTCTCCGGACTCGTCACAATTCTCGGCGTCTACGGCCTCATCGGCGGCATTCAGTACCTGCTCAAATAGGGCTTCCACGCGTGAATACGCGCGATTTTTTGTATATTTTCAGCAAAATTTCGCAGAGAATGCCGCAAATTCTGTGGATTGTTCCAGCATTTTCCCCATTGACGCAGTAGGTAAATTGGTGTATTATAGCAGAAAGAAATTTGAGCGGTATTTTTCAGGGAAGGAGGCGAACGCAATGACGTTCCGTAACACCATGATGATGCGAATGTTATTCTCCCGGGCATGTAATATGGCCAGGTGCTTCGGCATGCGTTGCTGTACGCCTGAGAATAACGCTTGATTGAGCGCAAAAGCCATTTGCCCGGGAGCTGAGACAGCCCCCGGTTTTTTGTTGCTCAAATTCCTTCCATAAAATGAAATTTCTTTTCTGAATCAAAGGAGTATATCTCATGAAACAGTTCAAAAAAATCATTGCGCTGGCTCTGGCTCTTGTACTGAGCCTGTCTCTCGCCGCCTGCGCATCCAAGACCGAAACCGCCGCTTCCACCGAGAGCGCGTCCACCGAAGCTGCTTCGACGGAAACCGCGTCCGAAACCTCAGCGAGCAAGGGCACCATCACCGTCGCCGCCAGCCCCACGCCGCACGCCGAGATCCTCGCGCAGGCCAAGCCCATCCTCGAGGCCGAGGGCTGGACGCTGGAGGTCAAGGAGTTCCAGGACTATGTGCAGCCGAACAACGTTGTCGAAAGCGGCGAGTTTGACGCAAACTACTTCCAGCACATCCCTTATCTTGAGAACTTTAACGAAGAGCAGGGCACGCACCTTGTGAACGCCGGCGGCATCCACTATGAGCCGTTCGGCATCTACCCGGGCACGAAGTCCTCTCTGGACGACATCGCCGAGGGCGACACCATCGCTGTCCCGAACGACACCACCAACGAAGCGCGTGCGCTTCTCCTGCTCCAGGATAACGGCATTCTCAAGCTCAAGGACGGCGCGGGCCTCACGGCTACCGTTCTGGACATCGAAGAGAACCCCTACAACATCGAGATCCTCGAGCTCGAGGCCGCGCAGGTCCCGCGTGTGAAGGACGAGGTCGCTTACGTCGTTCTCAACGGCAACTACGCGCTCGACGCTGGTTTCTCCGTTGCAAAGGATGCCCTTTCCTATGAAAAATCCGACTCCGACGCGGCCAAGACCTACGTGAACATCATCGCCGTGAAGGAAGGCAACGAGAACTCCGAAAAGATCCAGGCTTTAGTCGCCGCGCTCAAGTCCGATACCATCCGTCAGTACATCAACGATACCTATGACGGCGCAGTCGTTCCCTTTGACGACTGATTTCTACGCGCAGAGCGTACAGGATTTCCTGCTACGCTCTGTTTCCATGTCTAAAAAATCTTACCCGGACCATGTTCCGGGCAGAAACGAGGAATTTGATGAAACCTGTCATTCGATTAGAGCATATTGAGAAGGTGTTCCACGACGGGAAGGACGACTTTGAGGCGCTGCGCGACGTGTCGCTGGATGTCGAAGAGGGCGATATTTTCGGCATCATCGGCCTGTCCGGCGCGGGCAAGAGCACGCTCGTGCGCTGCCTGAACCTGTTGGAGCGGCCGACTTCCGGCAAGGTCTTTCTCCATGGGCAGGACATGACGGCCCTTTCCCCGGCGGAGATCCGCCGCTGCCGCCAGAAGATCGGCATGGTCTTCCAGCACTTCAACCTTCTCATGCAGCGCACTGTCCTCGGCAACGTCTGCTTCCCGCTGGAAATCGCCGGGATGAGCAAGAAGGACGCAAAAAAGCGCGCGATGGAGGTTTTGAGACTTGTCGGCATTGCCGATAAGGCGAACGCCTACCCCTCGCAGCTCTCGGGAGGCCAGAAGCAGCGCGTGGCAATTGCGCGCGTGCTCGCCAACGACCCGGAGATCATCCTCTGCGACGAAGCGACGAGCGCCCTCGACCCCATGACCACAGAGTCGATCCTCTCGCTTCTGCAAACGATCAACCAGACCCAGCACATCACCATCGTCGTCATCACGCACGAGATGAAGGTCGTCCAGCAGATCTGCAACCGCGTTGCGGTGCTGGACGAAGGCCGCATTCAGGAGACCGGCCCTGTCAGCGAGGTCTTCACGCACCCGCAGACGAAGGCCGCCAAGCGGCTGGTGCTGGCAAGAATGCAGGACGCGGACGCACCGTGTGTGAAGCTGGCCCTGCCGGAGGACGAGAAGGAGCTGGCTGATTTGATGGCCTATGTGAAAGCGCACAATCTCAAGGTATTGGAGGGTGAAGAGCATGTTTGAAGCCGGTATGGTGCAGACGCTTGTCGAAGGCGTCCGCGACACGTTGTACATGGTTCTGGCCTCGACGGCCTTCGGATACCTTCTGGGCCTCCCGCTTGGCATTCTTCTTTGCATCACGGGCGAAAACGGCATCCGTAAAAACCCCGTCATCTACCGCATTCTCGATATCGTCGTGAACCTGATCCGAAGCGTGCCGTTTTTGATTCTGCTCATTCTCGTCTCGCCGTTTACAAAGTGGCTGGTCGGCAAGAGCTACGGCGCGACGGCAACGGTCGTTTCCCTTGTCATCGCGGCGGCGCCCTTTATCGCGCGTATGGTCGAGTCCTCACTCAACGAGGTCGATCAGGGCGTTATTGAGGCGGCCAAGAGCATGGGCGCGACGGACGGCACGATCATCTGGAAAGTCCTCATCGGCGAAGCCAGAACGTCTCTTCTTGTCGGCGTGACCATCGCGCTCGGAACGATTCTCGGGTACTCCGCGATGGCGGGTGTGCTCGGCGGCGGCGGTCTGGGCGATATTGCCATCCGCTACGGCTACTACCGCTGGCAGGGAGACGTGATGTGGGTCACCGTCATCCTGCTTGTTGCCCTTGTGCAAATTCTGCAAGGTATCGGCATGCTGCTGTCCAAGAAATTAGACCACAGACGCCACTAACGCTCGCGTAATGTTCGTAGGGGACGATGTGCTCAATCGCCCCCTACGCGTTTTTTAGAAATCTGTACAGCTTACCAGCAAAGGCCGCCGCACATGCGGCGGCCTTTTCCCAAGAAAGGACAACTTCCCATGAACCTCAAGAAAGAAGCCTTCCGAAAGGCCTTTATTGCATCCGTTCCGATTCTTTGCAGCTACCTGTTTTTAGGCATGGCCTACGGTATTTTGATGCAGGAGGCGGGCTTCGGATGGGCGGCGAGTCTGCTCACGAGCGCAGTCGTGTACACGGGCGCATTTCAGTTTGTGCTCATTACGTTCCTATCCAATGGTACCCGGGCGGTCTTTGCCAGCTGCTGGCCGTTTCGGTCACGGCGCTCGTTCATAAGTGGAAGCACAACACGTTCCTCAGCATCATCCTCGGCACGGCCGTCTACATGCTCCTGATTCGCACTTTCTAAAATCTACGCAAAAAACGCACAGCCGACCGGTTGTGCGTTTTTTATGCAATTCAGTGCGTTTTTGCCGGTTCGTCCTTGCCGGAGCTGCGGCGCTTTCTCGCCTTTTCCATTGCCTCGCGCAAACCGTCGAGCACTTCGTTGTTGCGCGTCAGCTTCCACTGCGGGAAGCTGTTGATCGTGCGGCGCTGCTGGGCGTTCAGGCGCATCTGCAGCTTGGCATAGAACCGTTCGCGCTCTTCCTCCGTCGTGCGGCGGATCTTCTCGCGCTCCTCCACGCCGAGCTCTGCTGCCTCGCGAAGCTTTGCCAGCTCCTCAGAGCCCCGTTCGCGGATGCGCTCGCGGCCCTCCTCTGCCCCAAGACGGAGCTTTTCGGAAAGCTCTCGACGCTTTTGCTGCAGGAGCACTGCGTACTCGGCAAAAACCGCGTGCGTGCCGAGAAGACCCTTCACGGTCACAATGAGGTCCGATACAATTCCGACAAGCAGAATCGCACAAATCCAAGTTAAGGCCGTATCCGTCAGCCGGTCGGTCAGGCTCTTTACCCATGGATGCAGAACCAGAATGAGAACCACCGAGAACGCGCCGAAAACGACCGCACCGATGAGGCAGACTCGGCCCCCGATGTTGAATTTCCGCTTCGAGTAATCCCACCATCTGGCGTGGAACAGCTTTTCCATCAGCCATGACGTGAGGTATTCCAGACTGCACGTCAGAACCGCACCCGCGAAGAACAGCAGCACGGGATTTTGGATTCTGCCCAATACCAGCAGCACCAGCACCGCACCCGTGCCGTAGATCGGGCAGTAAGGGCCGTTCAAAAAGCCGCGATTGATGAGCTTTCGCTGGCCGATCGAGCAGATGGTGCTCTCATACACCCAGCCGATGATGCTGTAGATCATCAGCCAGAGAAACCATGTTTCAACTGTCTTCATGCCGCTTCCTCACTCGTCCTTCAGCTCTTCGTATTCCTCGTCAATGCCGTCCGGCCTCTGGTTTCGGACAATCTTCACGCAGAACCACGCGACACAGATGTTTAAAATGCCGTCGAGAAGCAGAGAAATTCCCATCAGGACCGTGAGCGCCCGCGCCGCATCCGACGGCCGGATGACAAGCAGGAGCCCAATTACGCACGTAAGCGCCGCCAGAAGAAGCACCAGCCACCATTGACCGATACCAAAACGCTTCGCGTCGAGCGAAATCTGAATTTTAAATAGCCCGTCCGCCAGAACGGGGATACCGAAGACGATGCAAAGAAAGCTCATTGCGCCGTTCGGCCTTGCCAGCGTCACAATGCCGATCGCGATCAGCAAAATTCCAAACGCCAGATCATACTGAAACGCCAGCCGGAAGAGGTCGCGTGAAAAATAGCCGACCAGTTTGATGGCTCCAAAGACGATCATGCCAACGCCGAGAAGCCTTCCCAGCCAAACAACCGATGTGTCCGGCGAGGTGATGAGCACGATCCCCAGCACACAGAACAAGACAGATATAACAAAATATCCAATTTTCGCCGTTTTCATCGGCACGACAGAACGCATTGCAAGCTCCCCTTTCGCGCAAATCCTGCGCAGTTCCTGTTTTTCAAACGAGAGTATACCAGAGCGCTCTGTTTCCTGCCATGGACAACAAAAACCGGGTGTCTGAAAGACAGACATCCGGCTTCATTTGTCTGAAAATTGGGCAGGTGTCAGGCCTTCTTGCCGGACGCGCGGCTGTTTTCCAGAATCAGCTCCGCTACGCCCCGGTAGAGTTCCAGCACGCGCGCCATCTGCTCGCCCACATCCTGCTTCATCCCGCCGAGCATCCAGTCGATGCATAGGCCGAAGAGCTGGCACTTGATGAACCGGTGCAGCACCTCGCGGTCCTCCGGGGAAATGCACACGTCGGGGTAGGCAGACTTTAAATACTGCTCGGTCATATACGCGCAGAGCTTCATGACGCTCGCCTCAAACGTGTCGCGGCTGACGGAATTATAGACGTGCATGATCGCGCGGCGGTTTTTCTGCGCATAATCCACGACTGTGCGGAACGCCTCTTCGATCTTGTCGACCGTCGGGTACTGCGCCATCAGCTCGTTCGTCCGCTCGACGATGATCTCGCCCAGTAGCGACGGAATGTCCTGAAAATGATAGTAGAACGAATTGCGGTTGATGCCGCAGCGCTCAACGATGTCGCGCACGGAAATTTTGTTCAGCGGCTTTTCATCCAGCAGCTCCAGAAACGCCGCCTTGATCGCCTGCTTCGTAAAGTTTGCCATGGCCTCTCCTTTGTCTCGTCATGACGGATTCTTTGCTGTTATCATACCAGACTTCCGATCGTTTTGCAAGCTGCTCCAATGGGGCGTTACCTACCGCTTTCGCGGGAAACGATTCCGCGGCCTCCCGTCGGGTTCGTAGGGGGCGATGCCTACATCGCCCCCTACGAACCGTTTTTACGAAAATCCAATGCGAATTCATAACTTTCCTTGGGTCGATGTGCTCAATCGACCCCTACGCATAATTTCGGCAGTTTTGCCTTGACCGCGAAATCAGCCCCCGGCTTTCGCCGGGGGCTGAGCTTCTTAGGGGATGCTGGGGCACACGGGCTTATTCATCGACAGACTCGTCAAAGTCCTCTTCGAGGGAAGCGTCGTCCTCGTCCTCTGCCAGCACGAACTGCTCGATGATGGCAGCCTGACGGGATGCTTCCTCCTGCTGGAGCTCGAGCGCTTCAAGATCAATATCGCCGCCGTCGACCGAGATATCGAGCGCAGCGCAGCAGTCAAAGAGCTTCTGCTGATTCTTCGCGGTGACCAGCTTCTTCTGGTCTTCTGTCAGCATATTGAATGCATCCAGAGCCTCCTGCACCTTTTCGCGGTTGGCTTCCTTGACGCGCTTGGCAGTCGGGAGCTTCTTGATGAGCTTTTCGACCGCCTCTGCTGCATCCTCGTCTTCGATTGCCTGCGTAAGTGCCGCTTCGCAGTCTGTAAGCTTGGCAATCACTTCTGCGCTGTCATCCGCGTACTTCTTTGCGTTCTCGTTCAGCTTGTCGTAAGCCTTTCTGGCTGCCGAGATAGCAGACTTGTTCTTCACGATCACGTCTTCCGCTGCTGGAAGCTTTTCGATCTTGGCGATGACCTTGGCCGCTGCCTTCTCGTCCTTCATGTCCTGCGAAACAAGCTTCTTGAGCGCCTTTTCCGTGTTCGTCAGGAGCTTGAGGTTGTCTTTGCCGACGATGTTCTTGCCGACCTTGCCGAGGTCATTATAGGCCGCTCTTGCCGCATCGATCTCATCCGCATCGGTCTTGTCGTCGTGGTTATAGACGACAGGATCGGGTAGATCCTGAATCATCTTGATGACGATTTCCGCCGCGGACTGGTCATCGGCAACCTCTTCGAGCGCCTTTTCAAGAGCAGCTTCCGCCGCAGTCAGGGTATCAAGGTTCGAGACGAGCTTCTTCTGGTCATCGGTCAGTTCGTTATACGCTGCGCGGGCTTTTTCGATCTCTGCCTTGTCGGTGTAATCGACCCTCTCAGCCTTCGGCAGCGCCTTGATCAGCTTTTCGACCGCAGAGGCCGCCTTTTCATTGGCCTTCATTTCCGCTTCGTTTGCATCGAGATAGTCTCTGCGTGCGGTGAACGCATCCAGCGTGGCCTTTTCTGCCTCGGGGATGAAGGTCTTCTGTGCATCCGTCAGCTTATTGTATGCCGTCTCAACGGACGTGATCGTTCTGCGGTCGCCAAGGCCCATGCCGTCGGGCTCGCCGGTGAGCTTGGAGGCGATCAGGTTGCTGACCTTTTTTGCCGCCCTCTCATTGGTCGCAAGGGACTTCCTGGCCGCTGTGAGCTTTCTTCTTTCCTCTTTCGTGACAAGCTTTTTGAGCTCCGGCTCCATGCCTTCGTAGAGTTCTTCGGCCTTCTGCACGAACTGCTTCTCGCTCTCGGTCACGTTCTTTTCGTCTGTGATCTCCTGCAAGAGGCCGCGCAGGATGTAGACGCCCATGTTCTTCTCGTATTCTGCAAGCTTTGCCTCCGCGTCAAGGAGCTTTTGCGCCACCTGCGGATCGAGCATGGCCTCGCGGATGCCTGCATCCAGATCATTGTACGCGCTGCGGGCAATGGTCACGGCCTTTTCAAACGCTTCTGCATTGTCGCTCGAGATCTCGTCGGGAATCGCATGGATCTTGTTGGCCACGTCGTCTGCCAACGCCTTGTACTGTCTGTATTCGTCGCTGTTCTCGTCGAGCTCGAGATAGTAGTTGACGGTGTAGTAGAAGTAGATCTTGTCGCCGTCTTCCACGAACTCGGCGTTGATCGCGTCGGCATATTCCCCGTTGCGGGTGTACATCCAGCCGCTGTAGGGTCTTTCCTTCGTCGCCGCCTCGAGCTTCACGCCGTTCGGGTCAGTGATCGCGGCAATGTATCCACCGTAGTAGCCGGCATAGGAATCGGAGGTGTACTCGGTGTCTTTGAAGAAGGCCTGCATGACCTGCGCAACGGTGATACCGTCGCCGGTATCCTTGCCCTCGAACGCATAGGGATTCTCCTTGTTCGAGACGAAGCCGTCTACGTCCCGGCCATCGACAATGACCGTCACGCCAATGTCCGTTCCGGTACCCGGCTTTTCCGGCTCGTCGATATTCTGCTTGCCGTCGACCTTGACGGTCGTCGAAACCTCGTGCTTATAGAACGTCGCAAACTGCTCATACGCCCCATCCGGAGTTTCGGCGTCTTTCACAAACTTCTCATAGTACTTGGCGTACTGCGTGTAGGTCAGCCAGCTCTTGATCGTGACCTCGGTGTTGTACTCCGGCTGCGTCAGCAGCAGGTTTTCGTACTTGATGATGTTGCGTCTGCTGGAATAGAACGTGCGGTATGTTTCGCCGTAGGACGCCATCGGGTCATAGCCGGGATAGTCGTCGGTGTAGATGCCCTCGACGTTCTTCACCTGATCAAGCGTCGGATAATCATAGCCGCCAATGTCGTTCTTGACGATCTTGTAGAACGGATGGAGGTCGGTCGTAATGTGCTTCTTGTCGGTGTTCTCGCCGCGGATGCTCTGCCAGTAGACTTCTTCCTGGGTGACCTCAGTCATGAGCGCCTTCGCGTCGTCGATCTCCTTCTGGGTCAGCGGCTCGATCGTAAACGTCAGGGTCGTCTCGCCGAGCACCTTGCCGGGCGTGCTCTTGCCGTTGACCTTCACACGCTCGCAGATCTGCACCTTGATCTTCGCTTCTGCCGCAGGTTCGCCGGGCAGCGGACGATAGACGGTGATATGATAGCCGTTCACGTCTGCCACGTCGGGCGTCAGGCTCTCCAACTTCTGCATCTGGCTGTAGTCGTAGTCGAAGATGCCCGCGTCAGACATCTTCTGGAGACTCGGGATCAGCAGATCGTCCTTGACAGGCTTCGTCAGGTCGACCTTCGCGCCGTAGTCATAGTAGTTGGTCACAAGACCGGGGAGTTTATCCTTGAGATTCTGCGACAGCACATTCTGCGCATCTTCTGTCTCGGGCTTTACCGTAATACGGAACGCATTTTGGAGCTTGAGCGTGCTGGTCTCGTCGTCCGCCTGGCTCATCATCGCATCGAGCGTGTAGTCGTCCAGATTGTTGTCGAAGAGCGTGATCAGCCACAGATCGAAGGTAGTTGCCGGCTGACCCATCGCGGGGCGGCGCGGCGTAATTTCGAGCCTGTTCGTGTCCTTCACGAACTCATACGTGACTGCGTTGTACGGCAGCGCCGTAAAGCCGATCTGGACGGTGACGCCGTCTACCGTGACCGTCTGCGGCACAACGAGCTTCTGAGAAACCTTGCCCTCGACGACCATGCCGGTAAAGCTCTTATCCGTGCTGGCCTTTGCCGTATTGGTGTTTTCGCCGCGGATGGCTTCCCATGTGAGCTGCTCATCGAGCGCCTTCTGCATGAGTTCCTGCGCTTTTTCCACATCCCAGCCGATGCGCACGTTCGCCGTAACCGTCTTCTCTGCGCCGAGTTTGGAAAGCTTGAACTGTACGCCGGTGTAGGTCACATACTTGGTGTCCGCGCCGCCCTCGCCCTGATAATAGGTGACGGTTCCGTCTTCTGCGAGGTACGAATGGCCGGTAACAGAGGTTGTCGCAAGCGTACCTGCACTGACAAATTCGACCTCGATGCTGCTGTCATAGCCGTTGTTATACAACCAGTAGGAAACAGCGTCCATTGCCGTCTCGTGGCCGCGGATCTGCACGGGCTGGACAAACGCATCCTTTGCCGACAGCGCTTTTTCGATGCTGCCGAGCACGTTTCCGGCCTCAGCTTTCACAGAGTAGAGAATAACAGTGATCTCGCGGCTCTTTTCTGCCGTACCCTTTGCCGCGGTCGCGGTGAGCTTGACGGTGATCGTGTCTGCCTCGGGGAGCGTAACCGCGCCGGTTTCCGCGTTCAGTGCATCGCTGTCCGAATGCCAGGAGATCCGGCTGCCGTTTTCACCCGTCGCTGCAAGCACCAGCTGCGCCTGCGTTTTGATATGGTATACGCCGTTGTTATCGGGCGTCAAAATGCCCTCGGTGTTGCTCAGGTCGATCTGCTCGCCGTATACTTCCAGATACTCGGCTTCTTTTTCCTTGCAGAACTGCTGATAGACGTAGGGTTTTGCGTCCTCCGGCGAGGTCAATACACCGCAGTCATAGCCCCAGCTGTCGCGGATGTACGTAAGGAGCATACTCAGGGAAGTCTCCGCGACAAACTCGTCTGTCTCCTCCTGCACCTGCGCGCAAAGCTCCTGTACAAGCGCCGCCTGGTTTGCATCTTTGAGGACAAGCGCGCGAACGTCGAGCGTGACTGCCTTTTCGTCCTCGGTCAGTTCCGCTTCTTTGCCGCCCAGCCATGCGTGGATCGGGTAGCCGCCGTTGATGCCGTCGGTGTCGACATGATAGCGTTCCAGACCGAGATGATCCTTGATGAAGCCATCGCTCTGCATGTCAGCCTTCGTCATCGCCGTGAGGCCGTCTGCACTTCCGGTCGCGACCGCAGCTTCTGCCGCATCCTCGCGGTAGTAGCTGCCGGAGATCGAGCTGCTGTTCACGCCGACGAACGCGCCGAGCGCACCGCCCGCAGAACCGGTAACTGTACCTGCCGCGTAGCTGTTCGTAATGGCCGCAGTGTTTTTGGTCTGGCCGATGAAGCCGCCGACCGCCGTATAGCCGCTGCCCGCTTCCACCTTGACGGTACCGGTCGCGTAGCTGTTTTCCACCGTGCCGTACAGGTTGCCAACCAGACCGCCCATGTTGAGCTCTGCGTTCAGGCTCTTCATCGAGCAGCTGACGTTTGCAGCAGAACCGCAGTTGCGGATTAGCGTACCTGCGTCTGCGCGTCCGATGAGGCCGCCTGTCGTGCCGTAGGAGTTGATTCTGTGCAAAGAACCCGTGGTGAAGCAGTTTTCTACCGTACCTGCGCTGACGTCTGCAAGCAGACCCATGTTTGTGCCTTCTTTAATCGCACCGGAAACGGTAAGATTTTTGATCACACAGCCTCCGACGAAGTCGAACAGACCCTTGCTGCCCGCAAGACCGGAAACCATGAAATATTTGCCGTCGAACGTACCGGTATATTGATTGCTGGCCGTGCCGATGCCCGGCCATGTTTTGCCGTTGAGGTTGATGTTATCGGTCAGCGCCGCGTTCAGAGCCGTGCTGCCGCCGTTGACCGCATCTGCGAACCATGCGAGCTCTGCGGCGCTGGAGATCTGATACGTTCCGTCCGCGCTCTTTTTTGGCTCGGTCTTCGTCGTGCCGTCCCAGCCGATACCGGCGTAGGTGAGCTTGACGGTGATGGTCTCGTCGCCGGAGACGGTGATCGCGCCGCTCTTGGAGACATAGTTTTCCTTCGAGACGGTGTAATCATACGTTTCGCCCTCAACGAGGGTATACGAGCCGTCCTCGTTTGCCATCTGCGCGCCCTGTGCTGCATGGGTCACGGAGACAGCCGCATCTACCGGGTCTGTCTGGAAGGTGATTGCTGCCGACGGCATCGGCTGAAGTACCTCGACATGGATGTTCTTGTTCTCGCCTTCCACCGGGAAGGAGACGTTTTCGACCGTCTTATAGCCAAACTTCGACGCCGTGTAGATGTAATTGCCGTCCGGAAGCGTGTAGCTGCCGTCCTTGTCGGGGGTCACCACGTCGCCCTTTGCGTTCTTGACGGTGATGACCGTACCCTCCGTGCCAAGCGTGAAGGTAACCTTCGAGAGCGCCTCGGTGCGGAAGTCCTTGAGTTTGACAAAGATGTTGCTTGCATCGCCGTAGACGTACGGCTGCTCATAGGTCAGCGTCAGCTTGTCGCCTGCGGCAAGATCCGTCGCGAAGGTCTTCCACGTTGTCTCGTCGTAAGCCTCCAGCAGCGTCTTTGTTCCGTTCTTGACAACGAACGGACAATCCTCATCGCTCGTTGTCGAGCCATAGTAGGAGAAGTACAGGCGCAGCGCCTTTTCTGCGGTCAGGGTGATGGTCGCCTTGCCGTAGTTTCTCACGCTGTCACTGATTAGATAGTCGCCCGCAGCGTCCTTGACCGCCTTGTAGGGATAGACGTTGCTGTTTGCGGCGATGATGCCGTCGCAGGCTGCGAAGAAGTCTTCAAACACGGGCTTCCGCGCCAGCGTGACGCGGATCTCGCCGCCTGCTTCCGCCAGTTCAAGCTCGCCCGCCGCATCATCGCACTTCGCGTGCGAAACGGTGTAGGTATACGTGCCGACCGGAAGCGTGCAGGACTCCGCCGCGTCCTCTGCGATCGTCTCGTTATAGACGATTTCGCCGCCCTTGCAAATCACGACAGTGTAGGGCTTTTCGCAGTCCTCCGGCAGGGTCACATGGAACGTGACCGTCGCATTCTTGAGTTCCTTGAGCGCCGGAACTGTGATGTTCTTCGTCTCGCCGCCCGCAACGGTAAACTCACCCGTCTCGTCCTTACAACCAAACTTCGAGGCGGTGTAGGTGTA
>OGNB01000855.1_pt1 | contig 19922 bp, 14 predicted proteins | sample 1573301 | NCBI WGS metagenome assembly OGNB01 (sample SAMEA2581914, study PRJEB24529) | metagenome | biome: Human gut stool | place: China | collected 2011
CCTGTATGGTTTCGTTCTCACCGAGGTCAGGCAACTCTGCGGCTTCGTACTTGCCGCCGATATTCTGAATGGCGTATCTGAGCTGCGTGGCAAGGTCCAAATCCTCATACGGTTCCACAGTAAAGTCCTGCCTGCCGTACTGCGTGCTTTCCGAGGTCTGCCTGCCTAATACCATTTCGGGGTTGTCGATGAAATACTGATTGATGGCAAATCCATCCTCATTTTCACCGAGATGCACCCAGTCAGGTTCAATGTCGATGGGTCTGTCACGCTTTTGCAGGAAGATGATGTCGGACACCACCTCCGTACCGGCGTTGGCCTTGAACGCATTGTTGGGCAGGCGGATCGCGCCCAACAGCTCCGCCCGCTGCGCGATGTACTTACGGACTTCGGGAGATTGTTTGTCCATCGTATAGCGGGAGGTCACAAAGGCGATCACGCCGCCGGGTCGAACTTGGTCGAGCGTCTTGGCAAAAAAGTAGTCGTGAATGGAAAAACCGAGCTTGTTGTAAGCCCGGTCGTTGACCTGGTACTGTCCAAAGGGCACGTTGCCGATGGCAAGGTCGAAGAAATCCCGTCTGTCGGTGGTTTCAAAGCCTGCCACGGTAATGTCTGCCTTGGGATAGAGCTGCTTTGCGATGCGTCCCGTGATGGAATCCAGCTCCACGCCGTAGAGCCTGCTGCTTTTCATGCTCTCCGGCAGCATACCGAAGAAGTTGCCCACGCCCATGCTTGGCTCCAGAATATTGCCGGTCTGGAAGCCCATATTCTCCACCGCGTCGTAAATGGTGCGGATAACGGTGGGACTGGTGTAGTGGGCGTTGAGGGTGGAGGCGCGGGCGGCGGCGTATTCCTCCGGGGATAGCACGCCTTTCAGCTCATCGTATTCAACCCGCCAGCCTGCCTTGTCAGGGTCGAAAGCGTCCGCAAGCCCGCCCCAGCCCACGTATCGGGAGAGGATTTCCTGCTGTTCCGGGCTGGCCTGTAAGCCCTCAAACTCCAGCTCTTGCAGGAGATGGATAGCCGCCATATTTGCCCGAAACTTTGCTTTTGCGCCGCCGACGCCGAGGGCATCATCGGTGATGTGGAAATTCTGCGCGTCGCGGTGGCTTGCCACCTTGAAGTCAGCGTAAGCGGCCTGCTCCGCAGCGGCAACGCTGTGAAAGTCCTGCCACTCGCCGTCAATGGGGATGGATACCGCAGGACGGTGTGCGGGAGGCTCGTCGATCTCGGCCTGCGAGATGGCATCATCAAAATCAGGCACAAACTCGCCCATTTCCGAAAGCGCCGCTCGGCCTTCATGCTCCAGAATCAGAGCTTCTTCACTCATGGTGGGAGGTTCAGGCTCGACAGGTTCCGCAGAGGGCGGGTCATGCTCCGGCTCGTCAAAGCGCAGGGTGCGAATCTCCACATCATAGGGGAGGTTGTTTTTGTCAGCGGGATACACCGCCACGGTCTGCTCGGTGTAGGCGGGTGCCTGTTCCGGCTGCGGATACCGCTCCATGAGCCGTGCGAAGCTCTCCCTGCTCTCCGCACGGGAAACGGGATAGCGAAGCGACGGATCGCGGAGAGAAATATCAAAAAGACCGGTGCTCTCAATAATAAACGGCTTGCCGTCCTCCAAATATACCGTATCGCCTACGGAATACGGGAACGGTTCTCTCTGCGGGACAGGAGCTGTTTCGGGAACGTCTGTAACTGCTTCCTCTGGCTCATGCCAGCGGTATTGCTCCACATCCTCATCCGAAACATGAATGAGGTCGCTGAAATCGAGGTTTTCCAGCTCGTTGGTAATAATCTCTTGCAAAGAGCCGTACTGCCGGGTTTCCAGATGCTCATCGTCCAGATAGCGTTCCAGCCGGTAATTCACAAGGTCGATGTTCACCTGAATGGGAATCTCATCGTCGGTGACGGTGGTGTAAGCGACGCCAATCTTGGTGGGGTCGCTGAAATCCGCCTCTGAGCCGTATTCACTCCGGCAGAAGTCGGAGATCAGTCCCTTTGCACGTTCCATGAGCGCCTGCTCCGCAACACGCTCCGCATCCTGCATCACACGCTGGATAAATGGATCGCTGTTCAGCTTTTCGGGGTCAACTACTTTGCCGCCCACAATGCCGCGCTCGGTAAGGGCTTCCCGAATGACAACAGGGTCAATATCATCGAAATTGTCGCGTTCCGCCTCGGTGTAGAATTTATCCTCGCGGATGAGCTGCGCCAGTCGCCGCTGCACCTTCGGCCATGTCAGTTCGGCGGTTTCCGGGCTTCCAGCGCGGACGATAAAGAGATTGTTGCCCTCCTTGCCGCCGTACTCGTGAGCAAGCCATGCAGCAGTTTCTTTTTCACGTCCGTGCTGCTGCATATACCGCACTACGGCGTGTTTGCTCTCGATATTTCCATTCCATGCACGGAGTGCATCGTCTATATCGTCCTGCGAGAGTGGTCGCAGCAGATCGTGAAGCCGCTCATAGGTTCCCTCAAAAACCTCCTGATGCAAGTGATTGCGGAATTCTGGAACATCCGAAAATAGCCGGATAAGCTCCATATCTTTTGAATTGAGAACGGCACGGCGCACAGCGGCATTACACTCGATTTCCGCATTTTCCCGGTCAGAGTGACCGCAGGCGTTGCGATAGGCCGTATCCTCCGAAACCGCTGCCATCACCACCGGCCTGTAATGCTCCAAACGTTCCTGCACCGTGGGCTGAACTTGCTCTGCGGCGGGGTCGCGGAACACCCTCGTGCCGTCCGCGCCGAACTCTGCTTCATAAGCATTGATGGCGGCTTCTGCTTCATGGTCGATAGAGCGCAGCGTGTAAATGTGGCGCTCACCTCTAAAGTCTGGCGCTTCGGCAATCGTCACATCATACTTATCGCGCAATTTCTCTACATACATCTCTAAATTGTGCGACGGTACGCCGCACATCTCCACACGGCCAGCGCCGGGTATCTCTCTTGTGGTAAGGTTGAGGTCAAGCAGCTCCGCCGCCTGTTTTGCGTCCTCGCCGTAAATCTCAAAGAAATCGCCCACCTGAAACAGCACGATGTCGTCCGGGTGGGCTTCCTTGATGGCGTTATAGCTGTCGTAGGCGGTGTTTCGCACCACATCCTGTGCCTGCGCCTTATCATAAAGCGCCTGTTCGTCTGGTGTAAAATAGCGGTTCATCCGAATCAGCTCAGAGATACGCGAAGCGACCTTGTTCCAATTCATCTGAACATCTGCACAGCCCGCTTTTTTCAGCGTGATGCCTTTGCTGCCGTGATCCTCGTAGCTGCCGCTTTCTCTGGATACGGCATGGGTATGCCCGCCGATGCCGTACTCCTTTTTCAGAAAATCGGCATTCTCCTTGGGGGTGTGCGAAGTCTGGAAAAACGCATAGATGCGGGCCTTTCCACCCTCAAAGCTGCCTCCGTTTGCAAGAGAAGCAGCAATTTCATCTTCGGTGATAAACCTGCCGGTCGCTGGAATAGCCTCCATATCGGAACGGAATTCCTTTCGTGGAAGGGACAGATCTTCTAAACGTGTGAGAAGTGCCTGCGGCCGGTGGTAATGGAAGCGCAGCAGCGCACGGTTTTCGCGGTAGGCGTCCATGAATACCTTGTATTCCGACAGGAGCCTATCCCGGAACGCCGGATTCAGCAGATCGTCCGTCAGACGCTCCGTTTCCTCTGGAAAGCTGGTGCTATGGATATTACCCAAGCAGGACAGATACCCCAGCGACTTTGCTTCATCCGAGAAATCGTGATAAAGGTTCCAGACATCCACAGCAATACCCAGCCGCTCATAGCGCGGGGCTTCCGTGACCTCAAGATTGGTGGCAAATGCGCCGCCGTCCAGAAGTTCCTCAATATGCTCCGCCGCATCTGCCCAGCCTATCACTTGGGCAGAACGAAGATAGCGAGAGGTATCTCCGGTTGCAATATGGATACCATCGTCCCCGTACCATGCGGAAAACCTGCCGTTATCCGTAATCAGGCCGTTGCCGCCGTAGTAGAGCTTTTTGAGAAATACCGCGCGATCCTCTAAAGGTTTTTGCTTGGAGAATTCCGCAGCAATTTTCATCCGCGCTGCATCCGCATTACCGCCCGCGCGCAGGATGTGGTCAATATCATCCTGAGAAATGAACATAGAAAAAGCGGAGGGTGTTACACTCTCCGCTTCTGCGATGGATTGAATTTGTTCTGCCTCTGAGGGGAAGAAGGACATCTGCGCCCCAGCAGGGGCATCGAACATATTTAGCTGAACACCAGTTCCGTGAGGATCGTTTCCTCGGCCTGCGCTTTCAGCGTGTTCATCAGCCCTACCCACTTCATCGGGTCGCTGGCTTTCAGCGATTCCGTCACGCCCGCCGACTTCATCAGCTCCGGCATCATCTGTTCCAGCCGGTTGTTCGCCGCCTCGTCGATCTCCCGCAGATGGGGGTACAGCTTCTCGGACAGCAGCAGGCTGTTCCACAGCACCGGACGATGCTCCTTCAGGTAATTCTTCCGCATCCTGCCGTACTTGCCCAGCGGGGCTTGCGGCTGCTCGGTCAGGCTCAGGTCGGGAATCAGATAATCCCCGCTGCGGGTGTAGGTCAGTTCGCTCATGGCTTTCGCTCCTTTCCGCGATTTTCTCGCGCTCATAATTCTTGATGGTGACTTCGATCTGCCGCAGCACCAGCTCGCTGGACTGGCTGATGGCCGTTCCAAGAGCGGCGACGGTCTGCGGGGTATTGAAATCAAAGACATTCAGAAAATCCTCATGCTCGAAGTAATCTCCCGGCTGCATCCCGCAGCGGGACAGCAGCGCATAGGTGGTGCTGACAACGGCGGCGTTCCGAAAAGCGGCTCCGATGTTGAACTCATCATAGTCCTCCAAAAAGGAACCGTCAACGATGCCGACAATATCGCGCCGGTTGTCGTGCCAGTATTCATCTACAAGCTGCGCCGCCACACGCTCCATCTGATCGGCAAGTCCGTTTTCACCGGAAACGTCAAAGCGCTGTTCCAGCGCCGCAGATACCACCTCACGATGCTCCTGCCGGTATTCCCAAAGATAAGGGCGGCGAGAGTTCTCGCCGCCGCTGGTATCGGAAACATCGAATACATATCGGAGTTTGGGTTGGTCGCTGCTGGTATCCACAAGGGCGATGCCCTTGCTGCCTCGCCGCACATAGCGGCGCATCTGCTTATTCCAGAGGTCGTATTCCGCGCAGGCCGTGGCTTCCGGGCGCTGGGCGAAAATCATGAGCTGTTCATTGTAGGGGTACTTATACAGCCTTGCGGCGGTGGTCAGAAATGCCGTCCACTTCTGGTAGCTTCCCGTGATCTGCTCCGCCGTGCGGTCTGCCATCTGCGCATAGAGCTGTACTTTACTCGGCATCCATATCCTCCTTTTCAAAATCGGGGAACAGGTCGAGCGCGTCATATTCCGCGTCGCTCATCCTGCGCAGCTTTGCGATGGCGCTGTCCGTCAGCTCCCGCAGCTCCGTTTCATCCGCAGCGAGGTAGCCGCGCATTTCCTCCAGCGCCGCGATCAAGCCCGTGCGGGTGCCGGTGTTGTAGAGGCTCATAAGCTGGCGTTCTTCAAAGGTGATGTTCATATCAAAGCTCCTTTTCCGCGCTCTTTTTGGGCGCTGTTTTGTGTGGACGTTCTTGGGCCGGTTGGCTTTTGAGCTGCTCCAGCACAGATTTCTTCTTTTCCCGGTGTGCCGCCTCTGCCAAATCCATCAGGGAGATGGACATACCGGCCTTGACCTGTGCCTCAAGGTCGGCGACGGTGGGCTGTTTGGGGCCGTTGTTGATAATGCCGTCGATCATGCCGTAATCGTCCTCCATCGCCATTTCCGCAGCTTTCAGATAATTCTCCGGTTTCTGAAAGGCGGGCAGCTCCTGAAATCCCATGCTGTCACAGTAGTGATAGGATACCTTGCCGTCCTGTTTCAGCGCAACGATGTCGCTGACGGAGAGGCTGTGTCCCACAAAATCGCCGGGGCGCTCGTCGTTGAAAATGTAGTAGAAGTTTTCAAGGATTCTGCCGGTATCATCGTCCGGGTACACCTCACGGGTATAGACAGCTTCATAGTTGGCAGGGTCAGGCGGCGCGGCCAGACTGCCGAGATTGGCAAAACGAAGCTCCACCGGCGCATCCCGGCGCAGTTGGTAGATCGCCATAGAATCGGTGGGACTGTTCAAAAAACGCTGCTCCACATCGCGGGGCGGGATATGGCCTTTGACCGCATCCCAATCCGGTCTTGTGACGCCGAACATTCCGTCGTGCTTGATGATGTCCTCGGCTTCAAAGACCATTTCCTCGGCGTTGTCGGGATAGAGCATATAAACCGTGATGTCATGCTCCAGCAGCTCCACCGCCCGATCCTTGGAAAGCGGGAGCATATCACTATCCAGATACCCATAGCTGCGCATATCGTCCACCGTCAGCGTGGGGTCAGGCATCGGGACGGCCTGTTCCAGCTCCGGGAGCATATTATCTGCCGCATCGGTGGGAACAGCGACTGCGCCGGTGATCTGTTCGCTGTCCAAGGGCGGCGTAATCTGCGCCTCCTGCAAGTCCTCCAGAATTTTCATATCTGCAAATGTCACCTTGGTTGGTGTCATGCCCTGAATGGCAAATACCTCCGTTCGGACAGCCCCGGCAACAGATGCAACCGGCGAATCTTCAATGGCGCTGCTGTCAATAACACCGCCATCCAGCAGCTTTTTGCTTTCCTTGTCGTAGAGCGAATAGTCCCAACCGCCGTCTGTATGCTGCACATGGAGATATACCGAGCCATCCACAAGATAAAGCGCTTCGTCTGTTTGTGTGGCACTCACTTCTTCACGATTGATGCCGCGCTCCTTGCAAATCTCCGCAAAGTGCCGGTCAATGTCCGTAATCAGCTCGGAGGCAGTCTTGTTGATGGTTTCCAGACTGGCGCGAAGCTCTTTCAGCTCCTTGCCCTTTGACCATGTGGCGATATAGCCGAAGCTGTTTTCGCCCGTTTCAATGCCGTAATACTGGCAGACCGCATAGGAGATGCTTTCGGCCTCGACCTCCTCGGTGTTGCGGCTCTTTTCACCGGGGACAAGGATCGTCTCACCATCGTCCGCAAGCTCCGTCATGTGTTCGTAGTCGTGGAGCTTGGCGTGGGCAATCTCATGGACGGCGGCGCATACCGTCTGCACCTCACTCATACCGGCGCGGATGGTGATGCTCTGCGCCTTAATGCTGAAAAAGCCGTCCGTATCCCGCGCAACGGGCTTTATCTCCATCGGAACGGGAGAAGCACGGCGCAGCGCCTCCATGAAAACCTCATACTGCTGCACATTGCCGCTCAGATCGGCGGCAAGCTGGGGCAAGGGCTTTCCAGAAGTCTGCGACACGTCAAAGACGGATACCACCTTGAACATAGGGATACGGATTTCCTTTTCCTCAATGATGGCCTTGCCGTCTGCGTCCAGCACCGGCGCATTGGTTTCGGGGTCGGTCTTGATTTCCTCGACCTTTTTCTTATAGGGAGTAGGAGCGATGATGCGGATACCTTTTTCGCCTTTCAGGACGTTCCTGCCGAACTGATCGCGCCACTTGTTGAAGCCCGCCACATGGGTGGCGTCGGGGCGCTGCATATAGATGAGCATGGTATTATTGACCGAGTAGCGGTGAAAGCGGCTCATGGTGGCAAGGTACTTCCGGTACTTATCGCTCTCGAACAGCTCCTTGATGCCGGTTTCGATACTGTCTACGATTTCCCGCATCCGGTCTTTGTTGGTTTGTTTTTCAGCCATGATGATCTCCTTTCAGAAAAAATAGTGCCCCTGCGCAGAAGAAAACACATCCTGCACAGGGGCAATTCTCCGCAGATAGAGGCCGTTTTTGCGCTTGCGGATAGAATGACGCAGCCACTTGCAATCCGGCATGGAAAAAGCCTTGCGGCACGGGGCTTTCCCAGTCTCTATTTGCGGAGGTTCCAGTATTGTTCACGCTTGCGTTTGGCGTCCTGCTTTCGGCGCTCCTGCTTGGCGCAGGCGGGGCAATATTTGGTGCGATTGGAGGAAGAATGGACCGGCTTACCGCAGACGGCGCAGCGCTTTCCCGGCCTTTCCCGCATCACGTCGGCCAGCAGCTCATGGTCGGCGGGAAGTACCGCGTTTCGGAACCAGTTGCACAGCAGCGAGTAGGAAATACCCTGTACGCAGACGCAAGGCTCTCCATCATCCAGCGCGAGGCAGTTGCCGTGATCGTAATTACAGCAGAGCTTCCGAATGAGCTTCTTGGCGCGGCGGAGCTGCTTGTGATCCATACGCGGCGCATCAGCCATTGTCGAACACCAGCTTATAGCCCGCGCGCTGCCCATCGTCCTCCAAAAGAACGACAGCATCGTAGCTTTTTCCGGTCTTTTCCGAATAGCAGCCTTTCAGCGGGGCGCGGCCATTTTTCAAAAGCGCAGCGGCAAGAGATTTCGTCAGCGCCTTTTTCTTGGCGGCGAAGAATCGGCTGTTTTTCCAGAGGACAAATGCGCAAGAACGATTCTCACAGAAAAAGCCCTTCTGCGATTCCGTTACCTCGGCCCCGCAGCGGGGACACCTGCCGACTACCTCACGCCCGGAGGGGAACAGGACTTCCGCACCGGGGATGGGCTTGTAGGTCTGCACCAGCTCATTCAGCATGGCGGCGATCCCGTCCATAAAGCTGTCCGAGGCGATTTCGCCGCGCTCGATCTCTTTCAGGCGGTGCTCCCATTCAGCGGTGAGCTGCGGAGACTGGAGCTGTTCAGGCAGAACGGTGATAAGCGCCGTGCCGGTGGAGGTGGGCAGCAGATTTGTGATCTTTTTGGACTTCCTGCGCTCCACAAAACCGGAGGACACCAGCTTTTCAATGATACCGGAACGGGTCGCCGGGGTTCCGATGCCCTTGCGCTCGGCATCATCTGGCATATCCTCCTTGCCCGCGTTTTCCATCGCGGCCAGCAGCGTATCCTCGGTGAAATGCTTGGGCGGCGTGGTTTTTCCGGTCTTGACCGACGCGGCAGATACGGAAAGCGTCTGATTATCCGTTACCACCGGCAGCGCGGGCGCTGCCTCCGTCTGCTCCTGCTCATAGCGCTTCCAGCCGGGAGCAAGGACGGTTTTGCCCTTGGCGGTGAAGCTCAGACCGGCACAGTCCACCGTAATGACCGTTTCTGCGTAGCGATGTGGTTCATCCACCGCACGAAGCAAGCCTCTTGCCGCCAGCTTCAGCACCTCGCGTTCGCCCAGCGGCAGAGAGGCCATATCTACCTTTTCCGCGCTGATGGTGGGAACAATGGCGTGGTGATCGGTGACTTTTTTACTGCTGCATACCTGCTTGGCGCAGATGGTCGGAGGCTTCTCCATGCCGCAGACAGCGGCAGCGGCGGCGACAAGGCCGGGGACGCTGCCCTCCATATCGTCGGTCAGATAGCGGCTGTCGGTGCGCGGGTAGGTACAGAGCTTCTTTTCATAGAGCGCTTGGAGATAGTCGAGGGTCTGCTGAGAGGTGTAGCCGAGAACGCGGTTGGCGTCGCGCTGGAGGGAGGTCAAATCGTAGAGCGCGGGCGCTTTCTCAGACTTTTCCTTGCGCTCCACGCTTTTGACGGTTACTGCCTTGCCCTTGCAGGCGTTGGCGATGGCGTCGGCATCCTTTCTGTCCTTCATTCTGTCTGTCGCGGCGGGAAAGCCGCAATCAAGCTGGACGGTGTAGAACGGCTCTGCCACAAATGCGGAGATCTCCGCCTCACGCTGTACCAGCAGCGCCAGCGTGGGCGACATGACGCGCCCGATGTTCAATGTGCGTCCATACGTCAGGGAAAAATACCGCGTGGCGTTGATGCCCACCAGCCAATCGGCCTTGGCGCGGCAGAGGGCAGATTGATGCAGGCCGTCATAGTCGCGCCCAGACCTAAGCTGCTGGAAGCCGCTGCGGATGGCATCATCCTCCATTGAAGAAATCCAAAGCCGCAGAATCGGCTTGGAGCATCCCGCAAGGCAGTAAACCGTGCGGAAGATCAGCTCACCCTCGCGCCCAGCGTCGCAGGCGTTGACCACCTCTGCCACATCCTCCCGGCGCACCAGCTCCCGCAGAATGTCAAACTGCTTCTGCTTTTCAGAGCGGACGATGAAGCGGAACGAGGTAGGAATGATGGGCAGCGCCGCCAGCGTCCATTTGGCATCATCGGCATTGTAAACGGCGGCGTCGGCCAGCTCTGCCAGATGCCCGAAACACCACGACACGATGTACCCGCCGCCCTCCAGATACCCGTCATGCCGTGATTTAGCACCCAGCACGGCGGCGATGCTCTGCGCCACGGAGGGTTTTTCGGCGATCACAAGGCGCATGGTGCAGCCTCCATTCTCTTTACGTCACGGTAGCAGGGGCGAACGCAGCTCTGTCCGAAGCGCTTGCAGCCGTAGCAGAAGTGTTCCTTGGCAGCGTCGGGAGGGCTGTCCTCCCGCGCTGCTTTCGGCTTCTGCATCATCAGTCGTTCCAGCGGATTGTTGGTGAAATATCTCATGCGTCTGTATCCTCCGTAGTATCCTGTTCCGGTTCGTCCTCATACGGCTCAAACTCGTATTCGTCCTCGTCCTCGCCGTAGTCATAATCGTCCAGATCGGCGCTGCCCTTGGTCTGCGGCTTGGCCTTTTTCTGCTTGAAAATGTAGAACGCGGCACCGCCGCCCAGCGCGACGATCAGCAGAACGACAAGGATGCCGCCCACGCCGCTCTTTTTCTCCGGTTCCTCGGCGGCGGGTTCTGTCGGCTCGGTGGGGACTTCGGGCTTTGCCTCCTTGCCCACGCACTCGGTCATGTTGACCGCGCAGACGGGGCAGGATGTATTGACCGTACCGGCCACGCATTTTGTGGTGCAGGAGCAAGTGGCGGGCGTTTCTTCCTCGCCGGTCAGCGCCATCAGGTCAGCCTCATCCACCTGATTCAAGAAGTGGACGGTTTCTTCGCCCTCATCGTCGCGGTCAATAATCATGTAAAATACGTTACCATTCTTGCTTTCCAACGTAATGAACTGTTTTCCTGCCTTGGTGCTGGTGCCAATATCGTCGATCAGCGTCAGATTGCCGTCCGGTGTCAGCGCGTCGCTGCCGCCCGTCATGCTGCCGACAAGGAGCTGCCAGAGGTCGGCCAGCTCTTTTTCATCAAACGGAAGCGTAATGCCGCCGATGCTCACGGTACTGTCGGCGGCGTCGGTGACGGTCAGATAGCTGCCGTACACATAGCCCACACGGGCAGGTAGCAGGATTTTTACCCAATCGCCGTCCCTGCCAATCACATCGACCACCGTGCCGTTGGGGAGCTGCGTAAACGCGGTGTTGTCCAGTCCCGCGCCGGTGCGGACATTCAAGTTGCCGCCGTTGGTCGTGACCGTGCCGATCTGTTTTGTTTCCTGTGCGTCTGCGGCGCTGCTTTCGGCGGTGGGCAGCGCATCATCAGGATAATCACCGTTGCTGGCAAAGGCGGAAACGGGGAGAATCCCGATACACAGGAGCATCAGCAGCAGGCTGATAAAAATGCGCGGTGTGTTCTTAGTCATGGTTCAACGCCTCCTTTTCCGAAGTGGCCGGTGCAGGCGCGGCCTGCATACGGCGGAACAGCTCGGCAAACTGCTCCATCGTCATGCCGTTCTCACGCACCATGCCGATGATGTCGGTGTCCTCCAGCTCACGAATCTGCTTTTCCAGCTCGCGGTTGCGGCCTTGCAGATCGGAGATTTTGCCTTTGTTCTTCTCCAGCTCCCCACGGAGCTTCATGATTTTCGGGTTCATATCGTTCACTCTCCTTTACGGCAAGCGCCCATAGCGGTAGAAATGGGACTGCCAATAGTTTGAATTTAAGTTTGCATAAGAGATCGGATCTCCGCAGTGGATCATCATATTGTTGCCGACGTAGATACCCACATGGCTGACACCGGGGGTATCATACGTTCCGGTGAAAAACACCAGATCGCCCGGTTTGACGTTGGCAGAGGATACGGGCGTACAGATGTTGCAAAGCCCCTGCGCTCCCAGCCTGCCCACATCCCAACCGGAATGATTGATGACCCAACTGACGAAGCCCGAACAGTCAAACGAGGTGGAGGGGCTGCTGCCGCCCCAAACATAGGGGTAGCCGAGATATTTTTCCGCTTCCTTGATGATGGCGGCGAATACCTCATCGTCCAGCGCCTCCGGGGGAATGTCGTAGTCGGTATAGCTGCCCTCCACATACTTGCCGATGTAGCCTGAACCGGGGAACAGGTCGGGACGGTTGCCGAGGGTGGCCATATAGGTGGCGTACATTCCGAGCTGTTCTTCGCTCATAATGTAAACGGGAACATGGGAGAGATTGAAGTTTTCCAGCGTGACCGTGCAGATGTAGTAGTCATACGGCACCTGATAGGTGTCCGTATGGGTGTTGCCGTCCGCGTCCGTCCATGTGTCGGTTTCTGTGCGGTAGCGGGTTTCCACCACCACATCCTCGGTCAAAATGTACTGGCGGTCAAAGAGCATCTGGAGCGTACCCTGCACCTCATCCAGCGTCCATTCCCCTTGATGCAGCGCCGTAATCATGGAAATGAGTACATAGGGGTCATGCTCGATGGTGTCCAGATCAAAGTGGTACTCATCGTAGTCATGGGTACTTTCATAGGTGTCGAGGTAGCGCTGAAGCTCTGCTTCCATTTCGCAATACTGCGCTTCCGCGCCCAGCATATCGGCGTCCTGCGACGGATAAGTGCTGGCCGCGATCCCGGAGCCAACGCCATCCATCATCACCGAGCAGGAGGACAGGCCGTTGAGCAGAAATGCCAGCATCAGCAGAATTGCGGCGGCAATGGCAAAGCCGCGCCGGTGTTCCCACACATATTTGCCCGCTTTCTCAGCCTTTTCAGCGGCTTTTTTCGCGGCCTTGGCGGTATTCTCTGCCGCCTTTGCCGTAGTCTGCGCCGCCTGATTGTGCTTGGCAGCGGCATACTGCTTCTTAATTGCCTGCTTCTGCTGCCATTTGGAAACGGGATTGCTGGTGGGGCTGTCGATCTCTGCTTTCTTCTGGAGCGCGTCAAGATTGGCTCGTTCCAGCTTTTTCTCTGCACGGATGGCAGCACGATAAGGCTTGAGCTGATGGGCGCGGTGGGCAGACTGCACCAGCCGCCCGCCGCTCTCCACGGCTTGCTCTACCTTGTGCGCGGCCTCTACGCCTACATTGTCATCCTCGCTCTGCCGCACCTCCCGGTGAACCTGAGAGAGAACAAAGTTGGCGGGGGCATCCCGCACGGCATGGGTCAGCTTTGAGGGCGGCTTTTTCTTATCCACTTCCTCAAAACGGAGCTGCGTTTTGACCTTGCCGGTGGCAGGATCAAAGCCGCGTTCCTTTTTGACCACGGTTTTCTTGGGGATTTTCGCCTGCGCCTTATCCGCCTTGGCCTCCGCTTTTTTCACCCGCTTGATGGGCTTTTCCAGCTTCGGCTCGGCAAGATCGGCGTCGGAAAACTGTAAACGCGGTTCTCTTTTCATGCCGACGCCACCTCTTGCGGTTTGGTGGTCATGACGCGGTACAGCTCGGTGTCCTTCGGGAAGTGGTCAATGAAGGGCAGGATCGTGTTGCCGTAGAACAGCAGCCCCTCGCCCTCGCCGGAGTGGGTCACATAAGAAAGCTGATGCGGCGAAATGTTGAGCTGCTTTGCGAGAATCTGCCGGTCGCCAGCGGCCTGATTGAGCATATAGATGAAATCGCTGTTCTATAGTGATAGGTGAGCCTCTGATATAATCTCGGGCTTTTCCCCCACTCCACACCGTGCATGCGACTTTCACCGCACACGGCGTTCCATCGGTTAGTAGTTTTCGTTGTCTAAACAATCAACCTATAAAAGTGTTGCAACTGTTGTAATTGTGAGTAAGATTAAATGGGCTGCATGGAAGCAAGCTGACGCAGATTATTGACTTTAGCCAGTCGCTTGCTGTCAAGCTGAAGTAAATCCATATATTTGTGAATTGTCTCGGTGTTTGACGCATGAATGAGTTTGTGTACAGCGTCCTTAATCAGAACGAGATTTCCATAAGAATCGTCTCCGCCGAGATGCCGTGGCAGCTTATGGTGGCAGTGAATTTCTCCGATGTGAGAGAACTCATCACCAGTAACTGCACATTTGCCCCATTGTGCCGAAAAGAGGGAGATACGGTTGTCTGCATATTCGGCACTATTGGAATAGGTTGGCATCCGCATGAGAGCCAACATCATTGAGACATTGATTCTCAAACAATCGTGAATACCTTCCCGTCCTTCGGGTGTATAGTAATTCCAGCTTTTCTTACGAAAAAGTGGATTTTTGTGCTGTGTATAACCTATCGGATATATAGGTTCGTTCGTACCAGCAACATACCGTATCATTTTGGATTTACCAAACCGGGCTTTTTCAAACGCAGTCAGCTCCCTGCCTTTTTTAACGAGGCGGTTGCCTGTACGGGTGCTAAGCCTGTTTGTCAGCAAAGTCATAATCGTGCGATTAAGGGACGCGCAATCATGATTGACGTGCGTAGCAATGCAATAATAATTCTGCATCCCTGTTACCATACTGTTGTACAATCTGATTTCGCCCTGTTCCCCGTATATCTTGCGGGGGTGGACGATTCTTTTTGCCTGTTCTTTCAGCTTCTCCCTCTTGTGCTCCAGATTCTTATCAGCGATATGCGACATAACCACGAGTTTATCGCCTTTTCTGTGTACTTTCATTTTGAAACCAAGGAACTCAGAATAATGATTTCTCACGTTGACTATCCTTGTTTTCTTTTCTGAAATTTCCAGTTTCAGCCGTTCTTTCAGCCAGAGAGTGATTGCACATTTGGTACGCTCAGCAACGTCCTTTGTTCTACAGAAGATGCGAAAATCATCAGCATAACGGACAATGAACATCTCTTTCAGATTGGATTTCTTTGCCTGCCGGTAGCCATTTTCGGATCTGGTGTTCCTCTTGCATATAGGACACCATTGCCATTGACTCTCTACCCAATGGTCTAATTCGTTGAGTACGATGTTAGCCAAGAGGGGCGAAATAATTCCTCCCTGAGGTGTTCCTTTGTCGGGCGTAACGGTAGTTCCGTCCTCAAGTCTGATAGGCGCTTTGAGTATTCTCTTTATAAGAAAGATCAGTTTCTTATCATGAATCCCCATAGCCCAAATCTGACGTATCAGCTTGGCATGGTTCACATTGTCAAAGAATCCCTTTATATCAAATTCAATAACATAGTGGAGATTTGCATGCTGTAATAGCTGATAACTTCTTGCTATTGCATTTTCTACCGAATGATTCGGCCTGAATCCGTAGCTGTTGTTGCTGAACTTAGCTTCACAAACAGGTTCCATTACCTGCTTGATACATTGTTGAACAAGCCTGTCCCATATACAAGGGATACCCAAGGGCCTTGTCTTGCTGGGGTCGTATGGCTTCGGTATCTCCTTGCGCCTTACTGGTTTGGGGCGATACCCATGTTTGCTTCCATTTACAATAAATCTTACTTTTTCGACCACTTCATCGGGGGTACATTTTCCGATGTCCTCGATTGTGAGGTTGTCTGTTCCGCTTGTCTTACTTCCTGTATTCTTCTTGATATTTCTGTACGCAAGCAAAATATTTTCTCTTTGAAGTATAACGGACATTAAGTCTGTAAACACTTCTCCGTTTGCACTCGCTTGGTAGAGATTATCAATGGTGCTCTGCATTCCGTAATACTCATTGTGCCGCAGATTATCCTCACATAGCAGTTGTTTTTCCTTTTTCTTGGTCATAAGGCATCACTCTCCTTTCTGGGGAAAGTGTCCCTTTTTGTCATACTCGTAATCCTTATTAGATTGAATGACAACAATAGTTTCTAACCGACTAAAGCCCATTCCTCAAGCCCGCCTTTTTCGTTGGGCTGTCATAGGTTCGAGCTTCGCTTTTCGGCACAGATTAAGCGGCTTATATGATTCGTCCGCATATTGCAAATGTGCAACTCTGTACCTTTCCACGTTCCGATAACTCTATCTGTGCATATATCCTTAGGTGTCCGCTATAGTCCTGTCAGCTTGACTGTGCCTGTAACACAATACGGAGTTTCATATTTTCGATTCTTACTCCACCGCACTGACACACATTTAAGTGTCCGTACATTTCTATACGGTAAACATCTAGACCCGTACATTCGCGGTTTTCGTCAGTCCGTCGTGGACAATTCTCACCATAGATATCTTGTAGACTCCCGGCGTGTCATCTGCATACAGTACCTCTACCGCACTTTCGTCAGCCGTGTTGCCACGCTGTTACGACAGACTTCCGCCGACTTTATCGAGCTCCAGACCCCTGCCTTTACAGCCGGAGCCGGTCGAAGTATCAGAGAAGGCATTTCAGGGCGTTACCCCGTCATTCTACCTTTCGAGTTATCAGTTGTTGCTTATCCCTTACGGAATAAGCCCGACGTTTTTAGCATCGCATGGCCATAAGTCTATGAAGTGTTACCCTCATAGAGCGATGTTTGTGCGTCAACGTGTCGCACCAAAGATGTTCTCTACCTCGCGGGACGCAAGCAGATCCTTGACGTTCTGGGTGATGCCGGTCGGGATGCCGCCCCACTTTCTGAAACGCTTCCAGATTTCCACGGAATAGGCAGCGGTCTGTTCCTCTTTGAGGAGCAGGTGGAACTCATCGACATAGTACCGGGTACACTTACCGGCAGAGCGGTTGGCAGTTACACGGCCCCACACCTGATCCTGAACAATCAGCATACCGATCTTCTTCATCTGCTTGCCCAGTTCCTTGATGTCGTAGCAGACAAAGCGGTTGTTCACATCCACATTGGTTCTGTGGTTGAACAGATTCAGAGAGCCTTTGACATAGATTTCCAGCGCCGTTGCCACATGCCGTGCCTCTTTTTCCTCCTGCATTAGCAGGGCTTTGTAGAGGTCTTCCAGAATCGGCATCTGTTCGGGAACCGGGTTCTCAAAATAGGTCTGGTAAATCTGGTGGATGCAGCGGTCGATGACCGTTTTTTTCACGGGCTGAAGTCCCTCTTTTCCTCCCACAACCAGTTCGCACAGGGACAGAATGAAATCGGATTTCAGGGCAATGGGATTGTCCTCCTCGGAGTAATTGCTGTTGATGTCCATGGGGTTGATATAATTCGTGCTGGTTGGCGAAATCCGAATGACCTGCCCGCCAAACTTATAGACCAGTGGGTAGTACTCGCCTTCCGGGTCGCAGATGATCACATCGTCATTCGTCAGCAGCATCACATTCGCCATTTCACGTTTGGCTGAGAAAGACTTGCCGGAACCCGGTGTGCCCAGAATCAGACCGTTCGGGTTTTTCAGTGATTTGCGATCCACCATAATCAGGTTGTTGGACAGCGCGTTGAGACCGTAATACAGGGCTTCATGGCCGGTTTGGAACAGCTCCTGCGTCGTGAAGGGCATAAAAATCGCGGTTGACGATGTCGTCAGACCGCGCTGAATCGGAATTGTGTTATAGCCAAGCGGCAGACAGGAAACCATACCGGCTTCCTGCTGATAGTCCAGCGGAATCAGCTGGCAGTTGTGCTGCTGCGCGAGACTCTGCGCCTGCTTCACGTTCAGCGTGAGCTGCTTTTTGCTGTCCGCGGTGTTCATGACCAGAAAGGTAATGAGAAACATGCGCTCGTTGCGGCTTTGCAAATCTTCCAGCAGTTTCTTGGCCTCGCCGCCATAAGTCGCCAGATCAGAGGGAAGAATGTCCATATCATAGCCGGAACGGACGGCCTTTTTCTGTTCTTCAATCTTCATTTTATCCAGGTCGGTGATTTTCCGCTTAATGTCCTTGATGGCGGCGGTCTGGTCAATAGCCCGCACATGGAAGCTGACCACAAGTGATGATTCCATGGCAAGAAAGTCCGCCAGGCAGCGGTCGTTCAGGTCGGAAGCCAGAATGGAGAAGAAGCTGATTTCGCCATACTTGCTGCCCATGCCGAAGCTGTGCTTTCCTCGGAAATCAAAGCTCGAAGGCGCGATGAAATCCTTAGTGGACAGCCCCGATGGCGCAAGCCACTTCCAGTCAAAGAGGAACGGCGTCTGATTGTCCATGTGGAACAGATCATACAGCAGCTTCAGCCGATCTTGACCATTCAGCGGCGCGGCGGCCACTCCCAGCCGCTTGAAACCGTTGAGCAAATCCATCTCAATGCGTTCCAGACGCGGCTTGGCTGCTTTGTAATTCTCCGCGTCCACCCCAAAGGTCAGGTACTTGCTCTTGGTCAGACCATTGTTGCCTTTCGCCAGCTGCTCCTGAAGCATCTGCGCGTATTCGTGCCGGATATCATTGAAGCCGTCGTCCCGGTCGGGAATCAGAACGCTTTGCTCAAAGGTTTCCGCGTTCGCGGTCAGATTCAGGAACGAGAACTGCAAATGAATCCCGCTGTCAAAGTAATTGAGAAAATCACACCAGCCTTCAAAGATGGAGGTCTTGTCATCATTCTGCGCCAGCTGGTAATTGATGTCCTGAAACTGGATGGTTTTGGTGTAATAGCGATCGGTGACACGGCAGATGCCGTCCGGCCACATCCGCTGATATGGAATGGTTTCCTGCGCGGTGTAGGGGCCTTTCTTTTGCTGCTGCCTTTGGCGCACCAGTGCCCGCAGCTGCTTTTTTTCAGCCTTTGTCAGTTTGATTTTTCCTTTTTCTTTGGTTTTCAAGAATTTTTCGCACCTCCCGGTGGTATCGGATGTTTTGGTCGATGGCCGTGTAAAAATTATCGGTTTGAAAAACGCGCGTCCGGGGCTTGATAAAGCGTGCCTGAATGAAATGCCTGAGCAGCACTTCCAGCGGCTGTCCGTGTCGCTCAAACATGGCGAACATGAAAAACGGCAGCATCAGGACAATCATCAGCATGGCCGCCATACTGGTGCCTAGCGCGTCTTTTGTCAGAAAGAAAAAGGGCACGCCCACAAGCGCACCCAGACCGAAGCAGATGACCTGACGCTTGGTCAGGTTGAAAAGAAATTTGGACTTGACGCACGTCAAGTCCTTGGGGACAGGAACATAGGCCATTGATTTGCTTCCTTTCCGTGGTGTTCAGTCCATCAGAGCCGTTCACGAACCGCTTTTCGGATGTCATCATGGGCAGTCGCTTGCCGGTCTGGTTTCTGCTGCCCTGCCGTTTGGGCTTTTTGCGGCGAAGCGGATGCTCCCGCTTAGGCCGCTTTCGGGGGCAGGGCGCTAAGGGCGCCGCGTTTACCGCGCCCACGGAAGCAAAGCGTACCATGCGATGGTGGTTCTTGGGCTGTTTGTTCATTTTCTTCTCCATGTTCCGCGTGATGATTAGTGGGCATTAAAAATAGATTTTGCGACACTGGAGGACTTAAACAGGGTAAAGCAGAGCAAAACCGTATAGCCGATACACGTCCACAGTGCGGCCCCAATATCATTTCCGACGCTGATGCCCTGCACCAGTACCGCATAGATGGCCACGCAGACCATGATGAGAAAAGCCTGAAACCCAAGCGCGAACAGACTGCGCAAATAGTTATTGCCCATCTGTCCCCATTCGCGGTTCACCATGGTTGCCATCGGAATCGGCGCTACAGAGGTGACCATATAGATCTCGATAATACGTCCATACACGATGATGAAGATGCAGATGCTGAGCACCCACGCGATAATCCCCATCAGGGAGCTTTGGAACCAAAGCCCAAACAGCGGACCGACGTCCATCTCCATCAGCGCCTGCTCCATATTGCCTATCAACGCGGTCACATCCAAGGCCGTATCGCCGATGATGATGCCGGAAGCCTGATTGACAACATGCTGCGCCACATCAAAAACCGCCATAACGATGTTCCATGTGTTGGTGACAATCGTGACGGCCACAAAGGTTTTGAAAATCCACTTGAAGAACATGAATGTTTCAAAATCGTGCATGTTGTTGCGGTCGATAATC
>OGNB01000862.1_pt1 | contig 19794 bp, 9 predicted proteins | sample 1573301 | NCBI WGS metagenome assembly OGNB01 (sample SAMEA2581914, study PRJEB24529) | metagenome | biome: Human gut stool | place: China | collected 2011
GTGGCTGTACAAGAGGTCTTTATCAGCAGACTTGTCACCCGAGCAGAAGGGCTGAAGAACGTTATCATTTCAACGAGCCGCATGGTTAAAAGCATTATGCTTCTGGCCATGCTACTTTTAACTTGCAGTACATGGGGACAACAAAATTGGCTGCCGAACCATCCCCGTCTATTATTTACCGGAGCCGAGACCTCCGAAGTGAAAGAATTGATAAAGAACGAGCCATTAGCCGGTGAATTGGCATTATATCTGAAAGCAGAAGCAGATTCCATAGCAGAAGCACCACAATTGCCATACGAAATGGATAAATATGGTAATATGTTGTGGACCTCACGTGCTTATGTCTATCGGTTGGGTACTTTATCATTAGCCTACCGCATCTATGGTGAAGATAAATATTTAAAGGCGGCCAATGATGCTATCTTATGGGTGTGTAACTTCCCTGATTGGGACCCGAAACACTACCTTGATACAGCCGAAATGACCACAGCCGTAGCCATTGCCTACGACTGGCTTTTTGCCGAACTTCCACAGGCTACAAAACAGCTGGTCAAAGCGAATATCTACAAAAATGCGATTCACCGGGTGCTGCGCGAATACGAAAAAGGAGGACCGGGCAGTTGGGCAAAGCGCGAAACCAACTGGAACGTGGTATGTAACACCGGTATGGTATTGGGCGCATTGGCTGTAGCCGAAGACTATCCCCAAGAAACCGGTATCATCTTAGAAAATGCCGCCAGATACATGCCCAACTGCCTGAAACTTTTTGCTCCCGACGGTGTATGTTACGAAGGGCCCGCCTATTGGGGATACACCAATCGCTACCTTTCCATGTATTTGAAAGCGGTAACAGACAATGGCGGAGATAAGGGAGGCATTGCCCAATTGCCGGGTATCAACCGTACAGCACTTTACCAGATACGCACACTCACCCCATCAGGACATCCGTTCTATTTCGGCAATGCAGGTATCGGACATGAGTCTTTTGGTGGTCCGGCCTATTTTCTGTATGGTAAAATGTTCCATCAGCCCGAAGTATCCGCTTGGAATAGAAACGAAGTGGCTAAAGCACTGCATGGTGCCAGAATGTTCGACCAGCTCTTCTTTCTCTCCTTACCTTGGTTTGACAACACTCCTACCGGTAAAACAAGCACTGTACCTGCCATGGAAGTGTATCACAACAAGATTAATGACATTGTGGTGTTCAACGGTGACCGCAACAAAAAGGGTTCTATCTATTTAGTAGCCAAAGGCGGTCTACCCAATCAGGCACATCAACAAATGGATTGCGGCACATTCATTGTAGAAAGTGACGGTGTGCTTTGGACAGAAGATCTCGGTGCCGATGACTACGACTTGCCCGGTTTTTGGGATGGGAAACCCGGTGGCCAGCGTTGGAAATACTTCCGCAACAACAATTTTTCGCACAATGTCATCAACATAGACCATAGCCTGCAATATGCCAATGGTCATGCTTTTGTCTGCGAGGAGCATCCCGAAGCCAAGCAGCCTTCCGTCAAACTGAACTTATGTGAAGTGTACAAGGAAAAAGCAAAAAGTGCTTATCGCAAATTCACGCTACTAAACAATTATACCATAGAAGTGGAAGATGAAGTAAACCTACTTGATGCCGGGTCAAAGGTGTCATGGGTAGCCGGCACCAAAGCTAATGTAGAAGTGAACGGAAACAAAGCTCACTTTATGCGCAATGGCAAACATTTCTATATGCAGATAATTGCTCCTGCCGGTGCAGTGTTCAAGACTTATCCGGCCAAGAATACTTATAAAGGAGAAAAAGCTATCGAAGGTATCACAATGCTTGAAGCCGAATGTTCATTCAAAGGAACAGATGGTAAGGTGACGATACGGATGAGTAACAAAAAATAAAACAATCATGAAAAACTATTCAAGAAAGTTTTTTTTATTTGCCTCGGGCTATTCATAGCGGGGCAATATACAATTGCCAAATCAGTTAAAGTAAAAAATAATATTGACTGGCCATCATTTATGCAATGTCAGGACATGATATGGGAAACATTACCAGAGTATTGGTATGAATCTGCTTTCATGGGAAATGGTATGCTGGGATTGATGATATATAAAGAACCGAACGAGAATTATATTCGTCTGGAAACGGGACGTTGTGATGTAGAAGATCATCGTCCGGGACGTGGTTGTCTCCATACTCCCCGTTTACTCACCGGACATTTCGCTCTCCATCCACAAGGTAAAATTCTAAACGGCACTATGCGTCTAAATCTTTGGAATGCCGAAACTACCGCTCGTATCAATACTACCCGGGGGAGTATCGAACTGCAGGCTCTGGTTCATGCTGACCAGATGGTAATGCTGGTAGATGTAAAAGCCAGCGAAGGTGAACAGAATTTCCGTTGGGAATGGATACCTGCCGATGCACAAAGTCCCCGTTATCTTTTCTCAAAGACTAAAGAAAGTTGGTTCAGAGTTGACGATTATCAACTTAATCCTAAGCCTCTAGTTGAGCCAGGGCTTTCCATACAAAAACTCAATGCCGGAGGCGAGACAGCGGTTGCTTGGAGAGAGGAAACGGGAAAGACTTCGCATATTTATTATATTACCCTTACACATAGTTTTCCTCTATTAACTGCGATGCAAGAAGCTAAACAGAATCTTGCCGTAGCCATGATGACCGGCTTCAAGAATTTACAGAGACAACACCAAGCATGGTGGCATGCCTTCTATCCAAAAAGTTTTCTAACTTTACCCGATGTGCAAAAGGAAAATTTTTATTGGGCACAAATGTATAAGTTGGGCAGTGCTACCCGTGGCGACCGTGCTTTGATTGATAATTGCGGTCCGTGGCTTGCTGTTACTCCTTGGCCCAATGCCTGGTGGAACTTGAATGTGCAACTTACTTATTGGGCATTGAACGCATCCAATCATCTGGATTTGGCTGCTTCATTGGAAAACGCACTTTACAATCATACAGATAATTTAAAAAAGAATCTACCCGCCGCTTATCAGGAAGATGCACTAGGCATTGCCTGTACCTCTAATTTGAACTGCCTTTCGGAAGAAGTCTCTGATCCGGGTAAGGATAAAGGTGCACAGATAGGTTTGCTAAATTGGGCTTGTCATAATCTGTGGCTTATCTATCGTCATAAAATGGACGATACCTTGCTGCGTAATAAACTTTTTCCATTATTGAAACAGGCTACCAATCATTATCGCCACTTCCTCTATCGCGGCAAAGACAGAAAGTTGCATCTTCCTTCTACCTATTCACCTGAATATGGCAATGCTGAGGACTGTAATTTCAATCTTGCTTTAATTAATTGGGGATGTAAAACCTTGCTTGAGATTACCGAACGATTGAAAATAGAGGATGAACTAATTCCTGTTTGGAAAGAGATATTACGAGACCTTACTCCGTATCCTGTAAAAGAAGGAGAAGGACTCATGATAGGACATGGAGTACCTTATATCAACTCGCACCGCCACTATTCCCATCTGCTGGCAGCCTATCCACTCTATCTTATCAACAAGGAAAATCCTGAAGAATATAAATTAATAGACGAATCATTGAAATATTGGCAAAGCAAACCTGCCGCACATCGTGGTTACTCTTATACAGGAGGGGCGTCTATTGCAGCTGCTTTAGGAAAGGGTAATGATGCATTGGATTATTTGAATAAACTGTTTGACAATTTTGGTGAGATGAACTTCATGTCCGTGAATACACTTTACCGTGAATCCGGTCCTGTCATCGAGACCCCCTTGTCAGGAGCGCAGTCTATTCATGACATGCTACTGCAAAGTTGGGGAGGCAAGTTACGCGTCTTCCCAGCTGTACCTGATGCTTGGCAAGACCTTGCTTTCCAAAACATGCGAACAGAGGGAGCGTTCCTTGTAACAGCAAGCAGAAAAGCCGGGAAGACAGAATTCATCTCTATTAAAAGTCTGGTTGGAGAACCTTGCATAGTTGTGACAGATATTACCATACCTGTATTTGAAGGCAAACGTAATTTCAATGTCACCCAGTTACAAGAAGGAGTTTACCGAATAGATTTAAAAAAATCAGAAGAAGTTATTATTCACTCTCAAGAGACAGTGTCGGACTTTACTATAGAAGCAATAAAACATTCGACTGGCAACTGTTTCGGGAAAAAACTTAAAAACAAATAGAATTATAACGAAGATAACCTCATTATTTTTCGTATTTTGATGTGTCACTAACACATCTATATCTACGAAATGACATCATTTACAATAAAGAAACTGTAATTATGATCAAAAGACAATTGCTAGGCTTCATCTTATTGGCATTCACCGGTTCTCTGTTTCCTATTGGAACCCTGAAGGCGCAAACAGCAGCCTCACAGACTCTTAAAAGTGATACGGTGAAACTGACATACAATCGTTGTGACACAATCATCCAATTAACCAACCGCCCCAACTGCTCGGTAGAGAAATATCCGGCTTGGCTGACGGCTACAGTCACAGAAGACAAAAAGCTCACGATATCAGTCAGCGAACATTATAATCATCTTGAACCGCGCACGGCTAAAATTATTTTACGAGATTCGAATAATAGCCGTGAGATTGTGATATGGCAACAAGCCAACCGTTCCGTTGATCGGATTACTGCAGAAAATGCCGAAGAGCTGAGGAAGGAGTTGGCACACTATTTCAATGATCCGCTCTGCACCAACCTTTATCCCGGAATCAATAGAGGAAATTTGGAAACAGTCACCAATGACTATGCCCGCTTGCTGGTTCACAACGCACTTTCAGGTATTTATACTACCCGTTATCGCGTAGGAACTTTCGAACCCTATCAAACGATTGACAGTTTGAAAAAAGAGTTGAAAACAAGTGGTTACGACCCTTATGAAAACCCTACCGGCATCTACTTTACAAAAGGAGAAAAGCTAGTGTTATTTGTACAAGGAATCGGCCAAACTCCGGTCAGTTTAATCATCAAAAGCTTTGGTAAAGAACAATACAAGGGAGAGAAATATCCAGAAAGTTCTTATCTGCTGAAAAATGGCATTAACGTGATTGAAACGAAGAACCGGGGTAACGGATATATTTCCTACTACACCGATAGCTATCAGAAAGCCCCCAAAGTAAAAATACACTTTGCCCAAGCTTGCGAAAGTGGCTATTTTAACATTCGCCGAGGAGATACCAACCGAGATTGGGAAGAATTGCTAGCTACCGCAAAAAGTGATATCATCGATATCATTACTCCACGCATTCACGTAGCGGCCCCCATTGAAGCACTGCAAAAAGACTGCCCCAAAGAAGGACTACGATTGGCAAGGATTTATGACGATGTCGTCAGACTGGAGCATGAAATAATGGGGCTTATCCTTTTCAATCGTGAGCCTAAAAATCATCAATTTGCCCGCCCGGTAGAGGGAGGCATCTATGCCGATAACATCGGAGCTGCTATTTGGCACGGCGGTTTCAGTAGCTGGGCTAATCCTGACAAATTCGGATACTGGGGCTTTGCGCACGAACTGGGCCACGTCAATCAGGTACGTCCAGGCTTGAAATGGGGAGGTACAGGCGAAGTGACCAATAACATTTATTCCGCATGGGTCAATTTCAATATGGACAACCTTCCCAATCTGGAAAAGAGATTGGGGGGCATCAATGAGTATAAGAAACTGAACGGAGGTCGTTTCCAATGCTATCTGGAAGAAGGAGTGCGCCAAGGTAAAAATTGGATGACTCAGGAAGGCCCGGATTATTTCAATTCTAAATTACAAGACCGTACCGTACAAGACGAGGACTATAACGGAAAAAAAACAGGTGAAGTAACTATTCCTTGGAAAAACTACGACCATTTTGTACGCGTAGTTCCCATGTGGCAATTACTGCTTTACACGCAAGCTGCCGGTAAATCGGAAAATGCCTACGGCAAAGTAATAGAAGGCATTCGAAACTACCCGAATGAGGAGAAGCTTACCAACGGTCAGTTGCAAATCAAGTTTATGCGGAGTTTCTGCGATTCCACCCAAATCAATTTCCTGCCTTTCTTTGAAAAAGCCGGAATACTGAAACCCTATAATCACTATTTCCGTGACTACGGTGACTTCTGGATTAAAATATCTCAAGAGATGATAGATGAGTTGAAAGCATATATTGCTGCCAAAGGATATCCCGAAGCAGACAAAATGATTAATTATATCAATTGCTATAATTGGCAGGTATTCCGCGACAGCGCCAAGCTTCAGACCAATAAGGTGAATGCCGGTTGTACCCGACATGACAACCTGGTGCGTATTGAAAACGATGCCTGGAGAAATGTCATAGGTTACGAGACCTATAACTCACATGGTAAACTGCTCCGCATCTCTATGCTGGGACTAGGCAACACCGAACCGGGAAAAACACAAACCTACACGGAAGTACTTTGGCCGGAAGGCGCTGCCTATATCATGGCAGTAGGTTATGACGGACAACGTGTGAAGTGCTTTAAGAAGTAAACTAATAGAAACATTTATCAATTCGATTATTATGAAAAAAAACAGCTCAGGCCATTGGAGTCGACGAATGGCTATTTTATATCTGTCAGGTCTGGTCGTAGGCAATGTATATGCCACGCCTGCCTCCGATTTAAAACAACCCAATTTACCGTTTGTATCTGCCTCCTGTTTAGAACAGGAAACAGCCATAAAGCACGGTCTGCATTTCAGTACCCTTCCCAACCGCTGGGACGAGGCTGTTCCTTTGGGAAACGGTATCATGGGGGCACTTGTATATCAGAAAGACGGTAAGTTACGCCTGGCCTTGGATCGGGCTGACTTATGGGACTTGCGTCCGGTAAAAGAGTTCAACGGCCCGAAGTATAGCTATAAGGCTATCTGCGAGGCAGTAGACAAGAAAGACATGAAGCCGATATATGAAGTAATAGACGCACGTACACAAAAAGACATTGCACCCACCAAGCTTCCTGCAGGTGCATTGGAATTTGCCATCGGACAATTAGGTGAAGTGACAAGTGTAGAGCTGGATGTAATGACAGCCATCTGCACTATTACATGGAAGAATGGAACCAAAGGATATTTTTTTACGAATGCAGTAGATAAGAAAGGTTACTTCCGTTTCGTTCATCTACCGGAAAAAATAGCCGTTAATCTCCAATCTCCTTCTTTTGAACTGAAAGAAGGAGAGAAAGAGCAACATAACTCTCTTTCTCGGTTAGGGTATAAGAATGGAAAGATTGTCAACAAAGAAAATCATATCAATTATCGTCAGAAAGTATATGGTGATGTCTCTTATGAAACCGAGTTGAAGTGGGAGTACATAGATGACAGTACAATGGAAGGTGTATTTTGCATCACAACAGATGGCACTTGGTATAGCGAATCTCTTCCTGCAGGGAAACAGATGAAGAACCATACCAAAGATTTCTCAACTGCTCGCAAAGAGCATACAGAATGGTGGAAACAGTATTGGCAACAATGTGAAATCAATCTCCCCGACAAAGTATTGGAGCGTCAATGGTATCTTGAAATGTATAAGTTTGGTGCAGCCTCACGTAAAGACGCTCCCCCTATCTGCCTCCAAGCCGTATGGACTGCCGACAACGGACAAACCCCACCTTGGCGCGGTGACTTCCACAACGACCTAAATACCCAACTTAGCTATTGGCCGGGCTATGCATCCAATCATCTGGAAGAATCTTCTGTTTTTACAGACTGGCTTTGGAAGATTAAAGAGAACAGTCAAGCATATACCCGCCAATTTTTCGATGTAGAAGGACTGAACGTACCTTGTATATCTACACTCGACGGACGGAATCTAGGAGGATGGAATCAATACTCCCACTCACCTACAGCAGTCGGCTGGCTGGTTCATCATTTTTATCTACAATGGCAATATTCTGCCGACGAGGTTTTTCTGAAAGAACAAGCCTATCCTTGGGTAAAGGAAGCAGCACGCTTTTTTGAAAACATCTCTGTAATAAATAAAAACGGAAAGCGACAATTACCTATTTCAAGTTCGCCTGAAATAAATGACAATGATTGGAATGCGTGGTTTAAAGAAACGACCAATTATGATTTGGCATGCATCCGATTTACTAATAAAGCTGCTGCTGATATGGCAGAAGCATTAGGATTGAAAAAAGAAGCCAAGCACTGGAAATCACAAAACGAAGAGTGGCCTGATTTTGCAGTAGATTCCACCGGACTTACTATTGCACCGAACTACCCGCTAGCCTATAGTCACCGCCACCTATCAAACATGCTGGCTATCCATCCTTTTGGGTTATTAGACATTTCACAAGGAAAAGAAATGGAAAAATTAATTAAACGTTCCATTCATCACACCGAAGAGATGGGAGTAAACGGTTGGTGTGGATATACTTACAGTTGGCTAGCCAACTTCCATGCCCGTGTTTTCAACGGAGATGCTGCAGCACGTGCATTGCACATCTTCATCAAAGCATTCTGCTCACCCAATAGTTTCCATCTCAATGGTGACCAACTTAAAAAAGGTTATTCCGGCCTTACCTACCGGCCTTTCACCTTAGAAGGAAATTTTGCGTGTGCCTCTGCCATCCAAGAAATGTTATTACAGAGTCATACCGGGGTCATCAAAGTTTTCCCCGCCATCCCCGAATCTTGGCAAAACGCCTCTTTCCGTAATATGCGCGCGATGGGAGCTTTTCTGATCACCGCAAGTTACAAAGACGGAAAGGTGGAATATATCAAAGTTCAATCGGAAAAAGGAGGAAAGCTGAAAATCTTTAACCCATTCACAAAGAAAGTTGAAGAAGTGGAAATGAAAACCGGAGAAACCAAAAACTTAGTTCGCTAATTTATCAGAAAATGAAAAAAACAGTATACATATTAGTGTCATTCATCTTACTTGCATTGCACGTCAGCGCACAACGTATTGCAACTTTTGAGATGCGATATATTACCTCTGACACAAAAGCAAACGGAGATAGTGATTTTCATGGGGAGACCGAATGGATGAATCTCGACCAACGCATCGACTTCTTAAATAAATATGCCGCTTACTCTGCTGAGTTTTGGGGAAATCCGCAAGTGAGCCAACCACTGCTGGCTATAGGAGAAGCCCAAGGTGTAGTGCAAAACATAAAACCACAACCATTAACAAAGGTGCGACGGACGTTGCGTTTGTCTGATTGGCAAACATATGGGCATCGACCGGGAAAAGCAGAAGAACAGAGGCAGCAATGGAGGCTATGGGCCAGTACGCCAGAAGCCACTATTGCCAATGGTGGACTAAAGCTTAATAATGGCAGCACAGAAAGAGAAGTAGGCAAAATAGACTGGCGCTTTAAATTCAACACCACATTGGATAAACTGAGCCCTAACTTTGTCCTTGCTTTCAATAGAGGAGACAAGACCTTATTGTCCATCGTGCTGACAACAGATAAAATAATGACACAATCCGGTCGGCACAAACAAACCGCACCATTCAATTTTGATCTAAAAATAAAGTTGGAAATCTATGGTGACATACCCAATCACCGCTTTTTCGTAACTGTCAACGGAGAGACGATTTTAGAATGTCCCATAGATATGATTTTGGAACAAGAAATCAATCGTATCAAACTAACCTCTCTGCAAGGAGAAACAGTTATAGACGATGTACTGCTGTTCAACTTTACAGCAGACAGCACCAATCAACATACTCCTTATTATACCAGTCTTCTTCTGGATGAAGATTTCGAAGAAGTATTGCCCATAGACAGCTGGCAGAATCCAACATATAACGACCAGTGTTGGCAAACTGTTAATCTTCCATCCGCCCACGGAGGCCTCAGAGAAAGAGAAGAGAGTTATTATCTAAGAAAGAAAGTACATATAAAAGATTTCGGTCGTGCCGTGCTAAAGCTGGAGACACTGGATCCGGGAGGGGAAGTATGGATAAACGGGCAACCGGTAGCCGTAATAAACAACCGCCATCCTTATGACTTGGATGTAACGAATTACCTGAAACCAAATAGTGAAAATCTGATAGCTGTCCGCGTGAAACCATACAAGGCCCGACACTTAATGTTACACTCGCCTTCTGATCCTTACATAGGTTGGCAATTGGGTAGAACAGAACTGATACTTACCAACCGGTGTATGATAAAGAATGTGTTTGTCCATACAGCTTCCATTGGCGACAATCAGGCTATGCAAACCAATCAGATTATTCTCCAATACCCCGGAGTCTATAGTTGTAAAGGAAATGTGGAAGTCAACTACTACTCATGGTATCCTACAGAGGGTGAGAAAGTTGCCTCTACCCGACAGGACATTGAAATCCGCCCTGCCATAAACAATAAAATCATTATCAACCTACCGATAAGACAACCCAAACTATGGCAAACCGAGCAGCCTAATTTATATAAGGTAGAAGTCATCTTGCGAAATGAGAAAGGAGAGGCCACAGACGATTATATACTGACTACCGGCATCAGAACCATCGAACAAAGGAACGGTACTCTGTATGTCAACAATAAAGCCGAAATGCTGAACGGGGCTCAAATCATGGGAAACCGGTATCCGATAGAAACCATTGCCAAAACCAATCGCTGTGTATCCGACGAAACGGTTGCACAAGATTTACTCATGATAAAGAAGATGAACAGCAATATGCTGCGCATCCACGTTCATGCCGAGAAAGATACAATAGACGGCATCAACGACCTGCGTTATGCCGAGTTTGCCGACCAACTGGGGGTATATCTCTTATGGCAGACAGCCGGATGGATACGTGAAGGAGAAGCGTGGAACGTTGACTTTGAAGGTTATCCCAAGTTCATGAAGCAAGTCTATAACCATCCGTCCATCGTGATGTGGGAAGCAAGCAATCATCCCAACCGCTTCAAGAAACATGATATCTACGACTCCAACGATTATATGGAGCGTATCTTCTATACAATTAGCAGTGCCGACACCAGCCGGTTAATTTCACCGACTTCTTTTTGGCAGCATACACATTACGGCAACTATGACGGAACAAAAGATTACAAAGGTAATCCGATGACGCCAACCCCTGTCTTAATGGAGAAATTAATGACTCGTGGGAGTCAAGATGCCTATACAGGATACGGTTCTGCTTGGTCATACCTCCGAAAAGCTCCACACAGTTGGGCAGCTTCCTGCCTGGCATCCAACGATAAATGCTACTTTAACTTTGAGCATGAAGAATCGGCAGCCTAGCCCAATTGGGAATTAGTGAAGAAAGAGCCTTGGTACAAGTTACAGTCCTACGAATGGGGATACGAAGAAGGCAGCATAGGCTGTAAACTCAATGCGGAAGAGTGGCGCATCAGTCAGGCATTTCAGGCTTTCGCGGCATGGGAGTCCATGAAAAAACAGACACTCTTGGGATATGACGGATTTTCATGGTGCAGTCTGGAGTCGGGCGCCAATATGTTCACTTATCAGAAACCGTTGGTAGATGCAATGGGAGTACCCAAATTAGCTTTTTATGCCAACAAGCAGGTTTTCAATCGAATTTGGGCGGCAAGTGACAATGTAGATGTGGTTTATGGACCGAATGACTCTATCGCTCCTGTTATATTCAATCTGGGAGACGAACGCACTGTACACCTGAGTATCGAATTGAAGAACGAAAAAGGAAAAACTGTGGAACGTAGAAATATAAAGAACATCTATATCGACAAAGGCCGGAGTATAACCAAACTGCACCGCTTCCAATTCAAACCAAAACCGGACGGATGTTACTTCATCGTTTACACGATTACAGAAGAAATAACAAAGTAATTCTAGTATTTAATAAAAATAAGACAAAGACATGAAAGTATTAAAGTTATTCGCACTGGGAATATGTTTCGTATTAGGAGCATGTTCCAATCAATCCACCTCTATCGTGCAAACCAACGAACACGGTACACAATGGAGCTGGGATAAAGGAACCATTGTAGTGAAGACTCCTGAACGTCCGGCAGGCCAGACAAGCGCCATCGGACTGACTGTTCCCAAAATGGAAGTAGTCCGTGTGGGATTTGTGGGACTGGGCATGCGTGGTCCCGGAGCAGTGGAACGTTTCACTTATATTCCCGGTGTACAGATAGTGGCACTTTGTGACTACGAACAAGAACGTGCGGAAAAATGCCAAAAGTTCCTACAAAAGGCTTCAATGCCCAAAGCCGCCGTTTATTCGGGAGAAAAAGGATATGAACAACTTTGCAAACGCGACGACATCGACCTTGTTTATGTAGCCACCGATTGGTTACACCATTTTCCTGTAGCCATGTGTGCTTTGGAAAACGGAAAGAATGTGGCAATCGAAGTTCCGTCAGCCATGAATCTGAAGGAATGCTGGGAGTTGGTGAACATGAGCGAAAAGACCCGCAAACACTGCATGTTATTAGAAAACTGCTGCTACGACTGGTTTGAAATGAACACGCTGAATATGGCACAACAGGGAGTATTGGGCGAAGTAATCCGCGCACAAGGAGCATACATTCACAATCTAGACCAATTCTGGGATTATTATTGGAAGGATGGAAAAAACGACAAACTAGGTTGGCGATTGGATTATAATATGCGCCATCGCGGTGATGTATATGCCACTCATGGACTAGGCCCCGTTGCACAAGCATTGAATATTCACCGAGGGGACCGCATGAAAACGTTGGTAGCCATGGATACTAAATCTATTGTCGGCAAATCATTGGTAGAACAACGAACCGATTCCGTTTGCAATAATTTCCGCAACGGCGACCATACCACTACCCTAATCCGCACAGAAAGCGGAAAGGTAATTGAAATTCAACACAATGTAATGACACCGCAACCCTATAATCGTTTATACCAACTAACAGGAACAAAAGGATTTGCCAATAAGTATCCCACACAAGGATATGCATTGAGTGCCGACCAGCTGACAGCTTCGGGCATACAGCCTCAGGTAGACAATCTAAGTGCGCACGGATTCATGCCGAAGGCAGAACAAGACGCATTAGTTGAAAAGTATCGCCACCCAATATTGAAGAAATACGGAGAAATGGCAAAAGAAGTAGGCGGTCATGGAGGTATGGACTTTATCATGGACAGCCGATTGATATATTGCCTGCAGAACGGCCTTCCCTTGGATATGGATGTTTACGATTTGGCTGAATGGTGCTGTCTGGCAGAATTAGGAGAACTTTCTATGGACAATAACTGTGCAGCCGTGTCAATTCCTGACTTTACACGTGGAGAATGGAATATCATAAAAGGTTTTAAACATGCTTATGCTACACCTGAAGAAGAAGCCTCAAGCATGGAAAAAGCAAAAGCGTTCACAGCCAAGTTAAAAGAACAAGGTGCTAAAGAATGGTCAGCCGAATAAATCACTGATTCTACAAATACCGGCTTTAATGCCTGTCGGAACTCTCTTTTTAGGCACGGAAACGCAACCGTGCCTAAATTATATCATCCGATCAACTCCCCCTGTACTCCTGCGGTGTCTGATTAAAGCAAGCCTTAAAACAATGCCTGAAATAACGCGGAGAATTAAATCCAACCTGATAGGCTATCTCATTTATCTGTAACTCAGTATGGTGCTTCAACAAATCGGCAGCGTATTTCAAGCGGGTATTCAATATAAATTCATTCGGAGTCATGCAGCTCAGCGCCTTCAGTTTGTTATATAGCGAGCTACGGCTTATCAATAATTCTTTAGCTAACATATTCACATCAAAATCCGAGTCCGATAAATGCTCTTTTATAACTTCCTCCAGTTTTGATAAGAATTTGGCATCAATCGGATTCAATACTAACGTTTGCATCTCAGCTTCCACAGAATTACCAACTGTCATCTCCATTCCAAACTTTTGTTTCAACATCTTGCGATTGCGTATAATATTGGCAATACGTCCCAACAACATCTTATTATTAAAAGGTTTCTCTATATAATCATCAGCCCCACACTGTAACCCCTCCATTTTTTTATTGTCCGAAGTCAAAGCAGTCAGCAACACAACCGGAATGTGGCATAAATCAAAATTACTCTTTATTTTGGCACACATCTCTAACCCGGACATTTCGGGCATCATAATGTCACTCAGAATAAGAACAGGATGTTCTTCCATTGCCTTCTGCAATCCTTCCTTACCGTTCATGGCAATAGTAATCCGATATAAAGGTGAAAGCAATGAAGTCAATATCTGCAACAAGTCTTCATTATCTTCTACTATCAACAGGTAATCCTTTGCTGTCATATCTCCCTGTGTTTCGATGGTTTCCTCCCCTATCCGATCAGCCTCTTGTTCGCCACCTTCTTCAAGAGGCATCACAAAATAATTGTCAAGCATCTCTTCCGGCTCAACAAAAGTCACATAATCATCGTCACGGAAAAGGTTTTCTTTAGGTAATGTAACCGTAAAAATAGTACCGTAATGCATCGCACTTTGCACTGTGATGTCACCATGATGCAATTCTACAATTCCTTTTGACAAAGCCAAACCGATACCGCTTCCGGATGAAGAAATGGCAGAATCCACCTGATAGAAACGGTCAAAAATATAAGGCAATGCTTCTTCCGGTATACCTTCACCCGTATCGATAACTTTTATCTCAATAACCGTTTCCTTCGCCTCTATCTGTAACTCTACCTTTCCCTTCTCCGGAGTATGCTTAAATGCATTCGACAACAGATTGGAAAATACTTTCCGCAACTGCCGGCCGTCAAACCAGCACTGTATATTCTCCACCTCCGTATGAAACTCAAATTGTATATTCTTCAACTGTGCCTGATCCATAAAATCCTGCTGAATCTGTTTCAGATAAAGAATGATATCCAACCGGCACACATGAAGCTGTAGTTTTCCCCGTTCCATCTTCCGGAAATCCAAAAGTTCGGATATCAGTTCCCTAAAATGAAAAGTATTCTTATATATTTTTTGCAAACGTGTCCGCAGATACGGAGAATAGTTACCGGATTGCAATAAAGCCTCAAGCTGCGAGATAATCAACGTTAAAGGAGTGCGAAATTCGTGAGATATATTGGCAAAAAACTGAAGTTTTGCCTGTATAAGTTCTTCGTTCTTTTCTTTCTCAAGCTTCTCTTGTGCCAACGAAGCACGTAACTGCATTCGGGCACGCCAGTTCCGCAACAATGAATAAGCGATTGCAACAACCATACAAAGGTAAACCAAATAAGCCATCCATGTAGACCACCAAGGAGAATGTACAACAATAGCCAACGCAATGGAATGCACCTCATCAAGTGAACTCTGCTGCTTTTCACGTACAATCAGCTTATATTTGCCGGGATTCAAGTTTGTATATACTATTGTATTATTATAAATCGTATTCCATTCATTACTAAAGCCTTCAAGCCAATATTCATAAATCTTTCTGTTAGCATTATCAATATAACTATTCGAAGCTACAGATATTGAAATATTATTCTCATTGTACTCCAAATTTATTTGATCGGCAAAAGGCAATGCTGTCTCCAATATACGATCGGATGTTTCGCACGAAACAAGTTTATCGTTTACAAACAACGATGAAAAATAAAGGTTATACCGGGGAGACGGATTGAACAAAGAGTGACTCGTGAAAGAAGCCATGCCCGAGGTTCCGCCAACAAACACTTCACCGTCACGACAACTCAATAAACCGCATCCATCATTTATGGCAGAAAGATGTAACTGATTTTCAGCATCAATCATCTTCATCTCCTGAGTTTGCGGATGATAAACCAACAATCCTTTTTCATTGGAAACAGCCAAATAATCACCTTGAATAACAGACAAATTATAACAATAACGAATATCGAAAATAGAACATTGCTTAAAGCTGTTTTCCGCAGGATTGAATACATATAAACCAGCTCCATAAGTTCCAAAGTACAAAGTACCATCGGTATACTCCACTATGTTCAACACTTGAAACTTACCTAATCCCCTCTCATTATACTTATAAATATATTTCTCTTCCGGCATCTTCATATTAATCCGCACAAGCTGATCATGCTGGGCAATCCAAATATAATCTTTGGAATCTATTAAAAAAGAGGAACCTGCCCGATGAGTTTCCCGAATAGACGGATATAAATACCCCATCGTCTCCTGCTTCAAATCCTTGACATACAGACCGTCACCGGAAAGAATATAAAGGCTGTCTCCACGCAAAATTATTTTGGAAAGAGATTTTCCCATCTTTTCCGTATGATATACCACTTTTCTTGCAGTTATATCAAAACAGAAGAAACCTTGTTTGTGAGTACCTATATACAGGTAATCCCGTTCTTCATCATATTCTATGCATTTCAAATTAGAGAATAACGGAGACACACTCTTTTCATCAGTCAAATAATGCGTAAATTGTCTGGAATCTCTATGTAAATAATTCAATCCTCCCCCTTCCGTACAGATCCAGACATCCCCTCGTTTATCTTCCACCATATTTCCTACAAAGAAGAAACTCAAGCAATCCTTTCGACCTACCCCTTCCGAATAATGTGTAAAAATATCCACCTGAGGATTAAAGTATTGTACTCCTCCATAATAGGTACCGACCCAAATTGTTCCTTGAGAATCTTTGCAAAGCGAGAAAATGGATGAATGCTTCAAACTTCCCGGTTGCGTATCTTTTTTGTAACAGGATACATTACCCAGCGTATCTATTTTATTCAGTCCATTGAAAGTCCCTATCCAAATAGAACCTTCATCGTCTTCTACAAAACATCGGATGTCATTGTTGGATAATGGAAAGTTTTGCTCATCAACAAACTGTTGGCTTATACCATTTTCTATGGTGTACATTCCTTGCCTGAACGCAGCCACCCACATTTTCCCCTTCGTATCTCTATAAAGTGAAAGGACATTGACTTTGGGAATAACACAAACCGGAGCCGGATTATCCAAGTTATCCACCCGATAAAGTCCGTCGGTAGTCCCCAACCACACACATTCATTATCGTCCACATAAAGATAGGTGATATATTTCTTGACTGACAATTGATAGATAAAAGCAAATTCCTCTTTCTGCCGATCCCATTTGAAAACAGAATCACGTGTTGCCGCCCACACCTCTTGGTTATGCACATGCAGACAGTTCGCCCTTTGCTTTAGAAGAGAGAACTGCTCCTTACGAAGATCATATCGAACGAGTGCGTAATCCGAAATAAAAAAAAGATTTCCCTGCTTATCACTGACAAGATTATCTACGTTGTTCCCCAAAAAACTCCTGACAGAATCTTGCGACGGCTTATAAACAGTCATAGAGTTTCCGTCATAACAACTCAACCCTTCCAATGTGCCAAACCACATTCTTCCTAATTCATCCTGACAAATGGAAATAACTGATATTTGGGACAATCCGTCTGTTTTACCCAAATGTTTAAAATACACATTGCCTCGAAGCGTGATAGAGACAAACAAAAGGACGTATAACAGTATTTTTCTTTTCATAGTATTCACATTTCCCCATCAGACCCAAACTCTCACTAATAGCGTTATTCTTTTTTATCGATTCCTTTTTCAATTCTCATAGATTGATGCCTTCCAGGATATTATATATTTATAGACTTATCTAAGATTCAGCACAAAAATAACAATTAATTTCTCGATAATGGAATATCGATATAAAAAAACTGAGATATTCCGCTGTCTACAGACTTCTTTCCTCCAATTCCATCTATACCGCTCAGCAAACTAAAATTTCAGTTTCATTATTTTGTTGTTGTAAATAATATCTTTTTCAATGACTTCATCACTCAAAAAATATCGATTTTACAAATGCCTTATAATTAATTATTGGTAGTTTAACCTACTCTGATTTTGGAGTATGCAAAGTGCTTTTCCTGCAATTCTTATTGCTTAACCATTCGTTTGTGATAATATTTAAATGATTTCTTATATATCTATGAACCTGCTTTATATGGTTCGATATTTAACCTTTAAAGTATCAGTAAAAATTTACTAGTATTGTGAAAAAACATCCTGCTTTTTATTTTCTTATAATTCTAACTTTTATTTTACATTCAGGGGTACATGTGCGGGATGTGCAGATTTGTTACCTACGTAAATGTGTGCCATTGTGGCACGCATTTTCTTTTGTAGGTCTTCCAGCTGTTCTCTTCAATGCATCAAGTTTCATTTTATATGCAAATGCCTTTTCACTTGGAAGTATTTCTTCCCTCTGAATATTGGCATCCACCATTTTTATAATAGCTTCATCATCAGACATTTCCTTTACGATAGCCGGAATCTTTTTCAATCCCACAATCCTTGCCGCATGTAACCTGCGGTGACCAGAAATCATTTCATAATTTCCGCTCTGATCCGGTCTTACGATCACTGGGTTCAATATGCCATTTTTCCTGATACTATCAACCAGAGTGTCCATCTTTTCATCATCCAACACCTTAAATGGATGATTCGGAAACGCATGAATTCTTCCAATCTCTATTTCCTGAGTACCGGCAATCTCCGGTACTCCCAATAATTCATCTACTGACTGTAATTTAATCTTTCCTGCTACTCTGCTTGCCATAATTACTCTGCCTCCTTCAATACTTCTTTAGTTAATGCCATATAAGCAAATGCCGCTTTTCCCTTTGGATCATAGGAATAGATGCTTCCACCCTCCACACTGACCTCTGATGCCCTTACTGACATCGGTATCTCTGTTTCAAATACCTTAATTGATGCAGAATAGGTATCATACACCATCAGGGAAATATCCCTGGCATAATTAGTTCTGTTATCAACCATCGTCAAAAGTATTCCTTCAATCTTGAGCTTTGGGTTCAGCTGCTTCTTTACTCTTCCTATTGTCTTGATCAGCTGCTGTAAGCCTTTGACTGGAAGATACGCAGCCTGCACCGGTATCAGTACAGAATCTGCACATGCCAATGCGTTAATTGTCATCATTCCAAGTGAAGGCATACAATCAATTATGATGTAATCATAAAATTCTCTCAGCCTGTCTACCATAGATCTCAGAATCAGTTCCCTGCTCATGGCATTTACCAAAGACACCTCTATCGCTGATAATTCAATGTTGGCTGGGATAAGGTCCACTCCTTCCTTATGGTGTAAGATAGTCTTTTCTATATTCAGTTTTTCATCATTCACAATATTTAGCATCAGCGTTGCAAGAGAATACTCCATTTCATCCGGTTCCTCATACCCTAAACTAATTGTGAGACTGCCCTGCGGATCTGCATCTATCAGAAGAACCTTTTTCCCTTCCTGTGCCAGTCCGATTCCTAAATTCACGCACGATACCGTCTTTCCAACTCCACCTTTTTGATTTGATACTGCTATGCACCTGCTTCGCACTGTCACCACAAAGTTCTCCGATTACGTCAATACTCCTCTTTCCTGTATTGTGGTCAACTTGACTACAATTCTTTCTGCCTGCCTTTTTTTTGATGGCATCATATTTCATCTTATAGGCATAGGCCTTTTCACTTGGTGTAATTTGCTCTCTCTGCAAATTGAAATCGACCATGATCACTACTGCTTCATCATCCTGCAACATACAAATGATTACCGGAATTTTATTATATCCCAGCTTCTCAGCCGCATATTTTCTTCTGTGGCCAGAAATAATTTCGTAGTAGCCTTCAATCTTTGGACGAACAATCAATGGATTCAGTACACCATACTTTTTTATGCTGTCCTGCAGCTCAATCATCTGACTGTCTCCGATCACTTTAAATGGCTGATTTGAAAATGCTCTTAACCGTTCCATTTCAATCTCAACAACTTTTTCATCCGGATCTCTTACATCCGTTTTTTTATCCATAAGCTATCCTCCTCTAAAATATCTGTAGGTGCCACCGATTCTCCCTCCGCATCCA
>OGNB01000865.1_pt1 | contig 19739 bp, 18 predicted proteins | sample 1573301 | NCBI WGS metagenome assembly OGNB01 (sample SAMEA2581914, study PRJEB24529) | metagenome | biome: Human gut stool | place: China | collected 2011
AGTTCCGCAAGCCGCTGCTTGAGTTCTCCGGCTCCTGCGCAGGCTGCGCCGAGACCAGCTACGCGCGTCTCGTCACCCAGCTGTTCGGCGACAAGATGTATATCTCCAACGCCACCGGCTGCTCCTCCATCTGGGGCAACCCGGGCGCTACCAACCCGTACTGCACGAATGCCGAGGGCAAGGGCCCCGCATGGTGCAACTCCCTGTTCGAGGACAACGCGGAGCACGGCTTCGGCATGTACCTCGGCCAGAAGGCCATCCGTGACAGCCTGATCGAGAAGACCAAGGCCCTCATCGCTGTCGAGTGGACCAACGCCGATCTGAAGGCTGCCGCCCAGAAGTACCTCGACACCGTCAACGATCTCGAGGCCAACGCCGAGGCCACCAAGGCCTACGTTGCGGCTCTGGAAGAGAACGTCACGACCGTCGACGAGCTGGCTGCCAACGAGAAGTTCGCGGCTCACGCTGCCGAGCTCAAGGCCAAGGGCGAAAAGTACTGCGACTGCGACGCCTGCGCACTTGGCGCGGACATCCTGTCCAAGAAGGATTACCTCAGCAAGAAGTCCGTCTGGATCTTCGGCGGCGACGGCTGGGCTTACGACATCGGCTTCGGCGGCGTCGACCATGTCCTCGCTTCCGGTGAAGACGTCAACATCTTCGTCTTCGACACCGAGGTCTACTCCAACACCGGCGGACAGGCTTCCAAGGCTTCCAACATCGGTCAGGTCGCACAGTTCGCGGCTGCCGGCAAGGAGACCAAGTCCAAGTCCCTCGCTGAGATCGCAATGAGCTACGGCTATGTCTACGTCGCGCAGGTCGCCATGGGCGCCAACGCCGCGCAGACCCTCAAGGCCATTCAGGAAGCGGAAGCTTACCATGGCCCGTCGCTCATCATCGGCTATGCTCCGTGCGAGATGCACTCCATCAAGGGCGGCATGCAGAACTGCCAGACCGAGATGAAGAAGGCTGTCGAATGCGGCTACTGGAACATGTTCCGCTTCAACCCGGCTGCCGACAAGAAGTTCACGCTCGACTCCAAGGCGCCCGCCGGCGGCTATCAGGAGTTCCTGATGAACGAGGCCCGTTACAGCCGTCTGACCCGCGAGTTCCCGGAGCGTGCGACCGTTCTGTTCGCAAAGAACGAGGAGAACGCCAAGGAGCGCTACGAGCACCTGCTCAAGCTGGTCGAAATGTACGACAAATAATCTCCCCAAGCATCAAGAAGGACGGTACCGCAAGGTACCGTCCTTTTCACGTTTCGATCGGTTATGCATCAGGTGTCGCGGCAAGTGCAGCCTTTACCATCGGGAGTTTTTCCTCTGACAGCTCGGTCAGCGGAAGCCGCGGAAGCCCGACCGGGAAGCCCTCCAGTTCCAGCGCCTTTTTGACCGGGATGGGGTTCACCTCGCAGAACAGCGCGCCGATGAGTTCCATCAGCTCCCGCTGCAAGCGCCCAGCGGTTCGGAAATCGTTTTTCTGGCACGCGCGGAGCATCGCGAGCGTCTTTTTGGGGCGGACGTTTGAAAGAACGGAGATGAGACCCTTTGCGCCCAGTGCCATCGCCGTGACGGCCTCGTCGTCGTTTCCGGACCAGACAAAGAAGCTGTCTCCGCAGGTCTCGATGATCTTTGCAATTTTCGCCGGGCTTCCGCCCGCTTCCTTCACGCCCTGAATGTTCGGATGCTTCGCGAGCGCCTGACAGGTCTCTAATTTCAGGTCCAGTCCTGTGCGGCTCGGGACATTGTAGCAGATGACGGGGCAGGCAATTGCGTCTGCGATGGCCTCATAGTGCGCGATGAGGCCGGTTTGCGTGCATTTATTGTAGTAGGGCGTGACAATGAGGACGGCGCTGACCCCCATAGACGACGCGGCACGGCTCAGGTCGATTGCGTGAGCCGTGTCGTTCGAGCCGGTTCCCGCAATGATCTTGCAGCGTCCGGCGGTATATTGCATTGCGTGGGCGATGAGCGTGAGCTGCTCGGAAGACGACAGCGTTGCGCTCTCGCCGGTGGTGCCGCAGACGACGATGGCGTCGACGTTTGCGGCCAATTGCGCGTCTAACAGCTTTTCAAACGTTGGGATGTCGATCGTACCGTTTCTGAAGGGCGTCACGATGGCCGTGGCCAGACCTTCAAAGACGGGCTGCTTCATGCAACCACTCCCTCTATGAAAAATTATTTTGCGTCAATATATCCTTCCGCGCACAGGAGTTCTGCAAGCAGCACCGCGCCGCCAGCGGCTCCGCGCAGGGTGTTGTGAGACAGGCAGACAAATTTATAATCGTACTGTGTATCCTCGCGCAGACGGCCGATGGAGACGGCCATGCCGCCCTCGAGATTGCGGTCGAGCTTCGTCTGCGGCCGGTCGGCCTCTTCGAAGTAGTGCAGGAACTGCTTGGGAGCGGACGGCAGGTTCAGCTCCTGCGCTCTGCCGGAGAACGCTGCCCAGTCGGCCTTGATCTGCTCGATGGAGGGCTTTTCCCCCTTGAAGGAGACAAAGCAGGCAGCCATGTGGCCGTCCGAGCACGGAACGCGGAGGCACTGCGCCGTGATGGCAGGGGAGGAGGCGTTTTCAATGTGGTCGCCCGCGATCTTACCCCAGAGCTTGAGCGGCTCCTGCTCCGACTTTTCTTCCTCGCCGCCAATGTACGGGATGACGTTGTCGATCATCTCCGGCCACGTTTCAAACGTCTTGCCGGCGCCGGAAATGGCCTGATACGTGCAGACGAGCGCCTTTTCTACGCCGTATTTCATGAGCGGATGCAGCGCGGGCACGTAGCTTTGCAGCGAGCAGTTGGACTTGACGGCGATAAAGCCGCGCTTTGTGCCGAGGCGCTTTCTTTGCGCGTCGATGATCTGGATGTGGTCTGCGTTGATCTCCGGCACGACCATCGGAACGTCCGGTGTCCAGCGGTGGGCGGAGTTGTTGGAGACGACGGGGCACTCGAGCTTCGCGTATTTTTCCTCCAGCGCCTTGATCTCGTCTTTTTTCATGTTGACCGCGCAGAAGACAAAGTCGACCATCGACGCGATCTTCTCCGCGTCCGCTTCCGCGTCCATGACGACGAGATTGCCCTCGGATTCCGGAATGTCCTCTTGCATGAACCACTTGCCCGCGACGGCGTCCTTATAGGCCTTGCCTGCACTGTGCGCGCTTGCCGCGAGAACGACTGGCTCGAACCACGGATGCTTCGCTGTCAGCAGCACGAACCGCTGCCCGACCATACCCGTTGCGCCAATGATACCGACTTTATACTTCTTCATACGTTTTCGCTCCATTTCTATCAGAGTTTGGGGTTGATTGTACCCGCGCGATATACTATAATAACCGATGACGCGGGAAAGTGTGCGCGTTATCGTGTTCTTGATACAAGGACGTATGTCCATGCCTTAGAACACGTTCATCATAGCATATGCAGCTTTGGCTGTCAATGTGAAAGCTGTACAGTTTCTGAAGAATTGCGAGGGGACTTTTGTTGAAAACCCATGATTTTTACTATGATTTGCCTGAAGAGCTCATTGCCCAGACCCCTTTAGAGCGCCGCGACGGCTCGCGGTTGATGGTGCTGAACAAGGACACAGGTGAAATCGAGCACCGGCATTTTTATGATCTGCCGGAGTATCTACAGCCGGGAGACACGTTGGTACTGAACGATTCGCGCGTGCTGCCGGCAAGGCTTCTCGGCCACCGCGTGCCGACGATGGGCGCGGTCGAGGTGCTGCTGCTGCGCGACAAGGGAGACGGCGTGTGGGAATGCCTCACGAAGCCGGGACGCAAGACACACACAGGAACGGAGCTCTCGTTCGGTGACGGCGAGCTGACGGCTACGGTCGTCGGCGAGGTGGACGATGGAAACAAGCTTGTGCAGTTCCACTATAAGGGCATTTTCCTCGAGGTGCTCGAACGCCTTGGCCAGATGCCGCTGCCGCCCTATATCCATGAGCAGCTGCAAGACCCCGAACGCTACCAGACCGTCTATTCAAGAGCGAACGGCTCTGCTGCTGCGCCGACAGCCGGCCTTCATTTTACGAAGGAGCTGCTGGAGAAGCTGCAAGCGCAGGGCGTGAATCTCGCCTACGTGACGCTCCATGTGGGACTCGGCACGTTCCGCCCCGTAAAGGCAGAGGAGATCACGGACCATCATATGCACAGCGAGTTCTGCATGATGAGCGCCCAAACGGCAAAGCTTCTCAACGAAACGCATCAAAGCGGCCACCGCATCGTCTGCGTCGGCACAACATCCTGCCGGACAGTCGAATCGCTCGTGGAACCCGACGGCACGTTCCGTGAAAAATCCGCGTGGACGGAGATCTTCATCTACCCGGGCTATCAGTTCAAAGCGCTCGACGCGCTCATTACGAATTTCCATTTGCCAGAGAGCACACTCGTTATGCTCGTCTCTGCGCTTGCAGGTCGCGAGAACATCCTGCATGCCTATCATGTGGCCGTGCAGGAAAAATACCGCTTTTTCTCTTTTGGCGACGCAATGTATATTTCGTGACTTTGCACAAAATTATATTATTATACAAGAGTTAAATTATGAATATTACCAATCAATAAGTGCGAAATACCATTCGGTAACATCGGTTGACCGATGTTAATAAAACAAATAAGGGAAGATTTAGCGTCGACATAACTTTTTCGCTCAAGAAAAACGTTCATTGTTGACTTAGAAAAATAATATGGCATAATAGAATTACCAGAGCAAATGATGATGCGATTTTGAACACGGAAAAAGCGAGGAGAAGATCATGCCGGAACTTTGCAGATTTTATAACATCGTTATCAAGATGATTTTCAGCGACACTGACAAGCACCACAAGCCGCATTTTCATGTGTATTACAACGAGTACGAAGCCTCTGTTGGTGTGGACGGCGAATTGATCGCGGGAAGTCTTCCAGTCAAACAGTTGAAGCTGGTGCAGGCTTGGGCTGCTATTCACGAGGATGAACTCTATGCTGCGTGGAATAAGGCAGTGCAGAACATCCCGTTCGGCAAAATCGAACCGCTGAGATAAGGAGGAGCGCTTATGTATATTTCTAACGGAATTGCGTATGCAGGCGAGCAGGAACCTGTCATCAAGGTCTGCGGCGTTCGTCCGCTGCCCGGTCATAGGCTCTGGCTCCGATTTACAACTGGCGAAGCAAAAGTTTTTGATTTTACACCCTTGCTGAAAGATGCAGGTTTTGCGCCGCTGGCCGATGAACATACCTTTGCGGGCGTTTATATCGACTATGGCATGACTGTTTGGAATGACGGCGACATTGATATTGCGCCGGAATATCTATATCAGCATTCGGAAGATGCGGAAGGCATCGCTTGATGGCAAGTGATTTCAACTGGAAGTACGGCGGCCAAGGCTGCCGTACTTCGCTATGAAAGGGCGTAGGGTAATGTTGTGCAGTTTATTCACTTTCCCGACTCCCGTATATATCGGCGACGCAATGTTCATTCACTAAGGAGGGCGCATGTTTAAACTATTAAAAACAGAAGGGACTGCTCGGCGGGGCGAATTTTCCTGCCCACACGGCACAGTGCAGACGCCGGTATTTATGAATGTCGGCACGCAGGCGGCCATCAAGGGTGCGCTGTCCGCGGAAGATCTGGAGCACATCGGAACGCAGGTGGAGCTTTCCAACACGTACCATCTGCATCTTCGCCCGGGCGACGAGGTCGTGAAGAAGATGGGCGGACTTCACAAATTCATGACGTGGCAGGGGCCGATTCTCACGGACTCCGGCGGCTTTCAGGTCTTTTCGCTCGCGGGGCTGCGCAAGATCAAAGAAGAGGGCGTGACGTTCGCGTCCCATCTCGACGGGCACAAAATTTTCATGGGACCCGAGGAGAGTATGCGCATCCAGTCGAACCTCGGCTCGGATATTGCGATGGCGTTTGATGAGTGCGTGGAAAACCCGGCGACGTATCCATACGCCAAAGCCTCGTGTGAGCGCACGGCAAGATGGCTCGCGCGCTGCAAGGAGGCCTTAGCGAAATACAACGCCGAGCCCGACGCAGTCAATCCCGGCCAGCAGCTCTGGGGCATCAATCAGGGCGCGACGTTCAAGGACCTTCGCATCTGGCACATGCAGGAGATTGCAAAGCTCGATCTTCCCGGCTACGCGATCGGCGGGCTTGCCGTCGGCGAACCGACCGAGGTCATGTACGACATCATAGAGGCCGTCGAGCCCTATATGCCGAAGGACCGGCCGCGGTATCTGATGGGTGTGGGTACGCCGTCGAATATCATCGAAAGCGTCGCCCGGGGCGTGGACTTTTTTGACTGCGTCATGCCCGCGCGAAATGCCCGGCACGGCAAGCTCTTTACATGGCAGGGCGCGCTCAACATGAAAAACGCAAAGTACACCTATGACGACGGGCCCATCGACCCGCAGTGCGACTGCCCGGTTTGCAGGCGTTATTCCCGTGCGTATATCCGGCACCTGTTCAAGGCCGAGGAAATGCTCGCCATGCGTCTGAGCGTGATGCACAACCTGTATTTTTACAACAAGCTCACCGAGAAAATCCGGGACGCACTCGACGAAGGGACGTTTTCCGAGTTCCGCGCGGAATACTCGCGGAAGCTCGATGAGAAAATATAAGAAGTTTTTGTAAATTTCCCGGCTATTTTTCACAGGTGGCTTGCAAAAGTATATTGTTCTCGTTATAATAATCAAAGACTTTTAATTCGGAGGAAAATGTAATGGTTCTGTTTTTAACGTCCGCAGACGCTTCTGCGGCAAATGGCGGCGGCTCGATGCTCGTCATGATGATCGTCTTGATCGCGGTTTTCTACTTCTTCATGATTCGCCCGGAAAACAAGCGCAAGAAGGAAGCGCAGGCCATGCGCGACGCGATCAAGGTCGGTGATAACATCACGACCATCGGCGGCATCATCGGCGACGTTGTGTCCGTCAAGGACGACTCCATCGTCATCGAGACCAGCGCTGACCGTGTCCGTGTTGAGTTTGCGAAGTTCGCAATCTCCACGAACAACACCGCAGAAAAGGAAGCGGCCAAGAAGAGAGCCGAAGCTGCCGCTGCCCGCAAGGAAAAGAAGGCAAAGAAGTAAGATAAAAATTCCCGCCGACCATCGGCGGGAATTTTTTGTATCAAAAAGGGAATGGAAGGAGGCAGCATCATGAAATGTCCGTTTTGCGGGCAGGAGATGGAGCAAGGGAAGCTTCGAAGCCGCGGCGGATTGTTCTTTCTGCCGGAGGGGGAAGGCTTACCGAAGCTGTATACCCGGCGGGAAATGGAAAAGCACAGGGCAGTCTATTTGCCGCCATATGCGCTGAGATGGTGGGCGGACTATCCGGCGGCGCAGATCTGCAGGTCCTGCTCTAAAATTGTGGTCGATTACAATTGAGCGTCCGTGTTCAAGTATAACATGCAAGCGCCCGCCGTATGGAAACCATACGGCGGGCGCTATGGCTATGTCAGCTTTTTTAGACGGGCTTAGAAATAGTCTCCCCAGCCCTCGTCGTCGTAGGCGTAATCGTCCCAGCCGTCGCCGGGATCAGACCACGGGTCGTAGTCGTCGTAATACTCGTCCGAGTAGTCCCAACCCGCGTCGTTGTTCTCCATGTACTCGCCGGAATCGGTGTCGATGTAGCCGTCGGAGCCGTAGGAGATGAACTCGTTTTCATAGCCGTTCCAGTACCAGACATCGCCATCCTCGTCGTACCAGTAGTACGCCGTGCCGTAGTCGCCGGTATCGCCGGAATGGATCGGCTGCGCGGGGACGGGCTTGGGAGCGGTGCTCCAGCCGGCAGAGTACGAGAGGGTCGTGAGCATGTTGTTGCAGATGTCAAAGTAGTTGCGGATCCGTCCCTCGAGGGCAATCGTCGTCGCGACAAGTGCGTAGCCGGTCGGGCCGTAGTAACGTACCTCCATGCAGCCGCGCACGGGCTGGGACAGGTCGCCTGCGAAGACCGAACCATCGAGCCACATGTAGCCCGTCAGGCTGTAATAATCGCCGTTGTCTTTGAAGTCCGAGCCGAAGGACTTGAGAAGATAGCTTCCGTACATGCTCTTCATGAAATCATCGAGCATCTTGACCATATAGGGCTTCGCGCTGGCCGCGCCCTTTTCCATGTAGGGGTCAAAGCCGGAGATCGGCTGGAAGGCGATCATGATATTGGAGTAATAGTCGTCCGTGCCGTCTTCCATGACCGCGTTGAAGCTCAGGGCGTTCGAGACGTTCGGCTGCTCGTGCGCCTCCATCTGGATGGGATAGTTGATCGTGACGTTCGTAAAGCCGCCGGGGAAGGTGGCCGTCTGGTTGAGCTCATCCTCCGGCGTGGGCAGGAGCATGATGTAATCGGACGAGGAGAGCGTGTTGCCGTTCGCGTCGCTCAAATCGCCGTAGGAAGTCTGCCAAAGGGAGACAAGCTCCGTGCCGTCTTCCATGCAGAGTGTGATGTTTTCGTCTTCGTTCACAACGTAGCCGGGCCCGATCTGCTCGCCGTAGAGGTTGATGGCGATCCATTCGAAGTCCTCGTTGATGACGAAGTAGAACGGCTCCCCGTCAAGCCGCCAGCAGCCGGTATAGCCGGAGATATCACCGAGCGCGGCAACCTCTTCCGCGTCCAGACCGGCGGCGAGATCCTCGTTTGAAGCCGCTTCATAGTCCGCGTAGAGAGTTTCGTATTCGTCAGCGGTGCAGATGATGATGCTGATGGCCTCTTCAGGCGTGTCGAAGACGATATAGTCGCCGTCTTTGATCTGGAAATCGACCTCGTCGACCGTGGTGTCGTACAAAATGGTGTTATCCTCGCCATAGACAAGAATGTTCCAGGTGTCGGGGACTTCGGACTCTTTATAGGTGCCGAGGTTCCGGTCCATGGTTTCGCCGTCCATAAACGTTCCATCGACAAGCTCGGTGTCCCATTCGGTGCTGGTCGAAGGCGTGATGCTGATGGACGTGATGCCGTGGCCGCTTTGGTTGGCGAGCGTAACGGAGACGGTCTGCTCCTGCTCCTCGCCGCATCCGGACAGCGCAAGCAGCGCGAGCACAAGCGCAAGCAGCAGGCAAAGCTTCTTTTTCATATGTTTCCTCCTTCATATTCCGGAAATCGATTTCGAACGCTGCGGCGGGGAAATGCAGAGAAAGCCCCACCATACACATTGAGTGTATCGTGGGGCGAAAGGAAAGAACAGTAACCTTTGGTTAGTTTTCAGCCTGCGTTCAGGCGGTCTTTGAGCGCGAGGACAGCCTGCCGGTAGCCCTCGAGACCAAGGCCCGTGAAGCGGGTGAAGCACGCAAGACCGGCGTAGGACACATGACGGAACGGCTCGCGCGCGTCCACATCGGACAGGTGTACCTCGACCGCCGGAATCGCGACGGCTTTGAGTGCGTCTAAGATTGCGACGCTCGTGTGTGTATAGGCGGCAGGATTGATGACAATGCCATCAAAAACGCCGTAGGCCGCCTGAATTTTGTCCACAATTGCGCCCTCATGGTTCGACTGGAAGACCTCGCAGCCGAAGCCCGCCTCGCGGCACGCGTCTTCGCAGAATTCTACCAGCGCGGCGTAGTTCTTCGTGCCGTAAATTGTGGGCTCGCGCAGACCGAGCAGGTTCAGATTCGGGCCGTTGATGATGAGTAACTTCATAAAAGCGCCTCCTCAATTTGTTGTACGCACGCGTCGATGGTCGTATCGTTTCGGACGGTCACGTCGGAAAAGTGCGCATAGAGCGCCTTCCGCGTTTCCCAGAGTGCCGCCAACGGGTTGGCCTGCGACATCGGCCGCCCATCTGTCGGTAGCAGTTCCAATGGCCGCGTCAGCCAGACGATGCGCCCGTTCTGGTGAAGACTCGGATAATTTTCCGGTCTTGTGATGCAGCCGCCGCCGGTGGCAAGAATGGTTCCGGATGCCTTTCCGAGGTCGGCAAGAACTGCGGATTCGATCTTTCGGAAGCCGGGCTCGCCGTCCTTTGCGAAAATCTCGGGAATGGAGCAGCCCGCGCGGCGGACAATTTCCGCGTCCGCGTCGATAAACGGACGGTGGAGCGAGTCTGCCAGCGCCTGCCCGATCGAGCTCTTGCCGCAGCCGGGCATGCCGATGAGCACGATGTTCTGCATCTGATGGGACAAAAGACGCTCGATGCGGTCGATTTCCGTGTCCGGGATTTTCGTATCCGTAAAATGCTCGCACGCCTTTTTCGCCTGCGCGACGAGCATCGAAAGGCCGCTTGCGTGCGGAATATGGAGCGCCTCCGCCTGCAAGATCAGCGCCGTGCGCGCAGGGTTATAGACTACGTCCAGAACACACTCTGGCGTGTCAAAACAGGTCAAATCGACTGGGCTCACACCGTTTCCGGGGTACATACCGAGGGGCGTGGCGTTGACGAGAATTTTCGCGTCCGTGTGCCGGTCCAGATTTTCATAGTTGTTTTCGCCTGAGCGGGAGATAACGACGACGGGGTCCGCGCCGAGGGACTTTAACACATGGCAGACCGTGACCGACGCGCCGCCGGAGCCGAAGATAAGCGCCTTTTTTCCTGCAACCTCGACTCCGCTTTTGCGGAGCATCCACGAAAAGCCGAATGCATCGGTGTTGTAGCCGGTGAGCCGTCCCGCGCGGCTTACGATCGTGTTGACGCTTCCGATGGCCGCGGCCTCGGGAGAAATTTCGTCAAGCAGCGGCATGACGGCCTTTTTGTAGGGGATCGTGACGTTCAGGCCGTCAAACGTGCCGGACTTTAAAAAGCGATTGAGTTCCTCCGGCTCTTTTTCGTAGAGCTTGTATTCATAGGAGGCAAGCTCGTGGTGAATCTGGGGGGAGTAGCTGTGGCCGAGCTTACGGCCGAGAAGTCCGCAGCGCAGCATCAGATCACCTCGCTGTAGCTTCCGAGGTACGAGAACTGCTCGCAGATTCCGGGAAGCTCTGCCATGAGCTGCAAGAACGCGGGGGAGTAGATAGAGGTATCCAGGTCAAAGTAGAATGCGAACTCAAAATCGCGCTCCGGAATCGGGCGGCTTTCGAGCTTGTTGAGGTTGATGCCAAGGGCGTTAAAGAGCGAGAGCACCTGATACAGCGCGCCCGGCTTGTGCGCGAGCACCATGCGAAGGCTCGTGCGGTCCGCGCCCGGATAAATCTCCAGATTTTTGCTGATGCAGATGAAGCGGGTGTAGTTGTTGCCCTGATCCTGCACGCTTTCGGCGAGCGCGGTGAGACCGTAAAGTGCGCCGCATGTGCGCGAAGCCAGCGCGGCAACGTCGTTCCGACCGGACTCTGCGACGAATTTGGCGGCCTGCGCCGTGTTTTCGCAGCGGATGATCTGCGCATTCGGCAGCGTCTTCAAAAATTCCTGACTCTGGCCAATGGCCTGCTCGTGGGAGTATACCTCGCGGATGTCTTCAAGCTTCGTGCCGGGACGAACGAGAAGGCTGTGGTCGACCTTGAGGCGCGTGCTGCGGACGATGTAAAATTCATGCTGGAGCATGAGATCGTAGACCTTGTTGACGGAGCCCGCTGTGCTGTTTTCAAGCGGAATAATGCCGTACTGGCAGAGACCCTTCTCGATCGCGGAGAAGACGGCCTCAAAGTTCGAGAAATACAAAATGTTCGGTGCCTGGAAGAGCTTTTCACAGGCCAGCTGGGAATATGCGCCCTCGACGCCCTGGCAGGCGACCATCGCCTTGGGCGGGAAGAGGTTGGGGGTGGATTCGATCGCGGCGGCAATTTTCTTGGGAAGCTCCGCGTCGTTCCCGAGAAGGCGGTGCTGATACGCGCGGCTCAGCGAGAAAATGAGCGAATACAGGCACCTTGCGCTGTTTTCCAGATCGTCGGGCGCCATCTCGGAGATCGCAGCCAGCTTCTGGCGTTCGCGCCCCGCGTCCAGAACGGGAAGATTGTTTTCCTTCTTATAGGCCGCAATCTCGGCGGCGCAGGCCATCCGCTCGGTAAAGAGCTTCACGAGCTGCTGGTCGATTTCGTCGATCGCTTTGCGGGACTGCTCTAAATTCATGGTAAGTACCTCCTCAAATTCCGGACGCTTTCAGTGCGTCGTAAATGGCGATGGCGGCGGCGGCCTCCACACAGGGAACCGCGCGCGGGACAATGCAGGGGTCGTGCCGTCCGTGGATGTTCAACTCCGCGTTCTGCATTGTGGACAGCGAAACGGAGTGCTGCGTTTTTGCGATGGATGGCGTGGGCTTGACGGCCAGACGGAAGACGATCGGCATGCCGTTTGAAATGCCGCCCAGAATGCCGCCGCAGTGGTTCGTCTCAGTGACGATTTTGCCGTTTTCAACCCGGTACGCATCGTTATTTTCGCTGCCGCGGAGACCCGCCGCTGCGAAGCCGAGACCAAACGCAATGCCCTTGACAGCGGGGATGGCGAAGGCAAGCTGGCTGATTTTGTTTTCCAATCCGCCGAACATCGGATCGCCGAGCCCGGCAGGAACGTCTGTAATCTGGCAGCGGATGATGCCTCCGACAGAGTCTTCCTCCGCACGCGCTCGTGCAATCGCGGCCTTCATGTGTTCGGCAGATTCGTCGCTTGTCACGGGGAAGTCCTTCCGGTCGACCGGCGTGAGAAATTCGGACGTGTCTTCGATTCCGGCAATCGCGTCAATGCGCGCCATGACCTCGATGCCACGTGCTGCGAGCAGCTGCTTGCAAATGCCGCCCGCAATGCACAAGGGAGCGGTCAGCCGGCCGGAGAAGTGTCCGCCGCCGGCAACGTCCTGATAGCCGCCGAATTTTACCTGCGCGGTATAGTCGGCGTGACCCGGGCGGGGGATGTCGATGAGATTGTTATAATCCTGCGACCTGGTATTTGTGTTGCAGATCACAGCGCAAAGCGGCGCGCCGCAGGTCACGGTTCCGACAAGCCCGGAGAGAAATTCCGGAAGATCTGCCTCTTTTCGCGGCGTCGACCATGCGTTCTGGCCGGGGGCTCTTCTGCGAAGAAACGCGCCGAGCTCGTCCATGTCGATGGAAAAACCTGCCGGAAGGCCGGAAAGGGTCACGCCGATGGCGGGGCTGTGGGACTGGCCGAAGATGGAAAGCTCCAGCGCGTCGCCATGATAAAAGCTGCTCATAGAGAATCTCCTTTCAGCTGGTCCAGCGTCTGCCAGAATTCGGGGTACGATTTGGACGTACACTGCGCGCCAAGAACCGTTACCGGCTCCCGACACCCGCCAGCGAGAACAGCGGCGAGCATCGCAATCCGGTGATCGCCGAAGGAATCGGCGGTTCCGCCCGTGAGGCGGGGGGTTCCGGTAATGACGAGCCCGTCGGGAAGCTCCTTTGCCTGCCCGCCAAGGGCGTTTATCGTCTCGGCCACCGTATGCAGCCGGTCGGATTCTTTGAGACGCAGCCTTGCTGCGTTCGTGATGTTCGTTTCGCCCTCTGCGTAGGCCGCGACAGCCGCAACGGCGGGAATTAAGTCCGGAATTGCGCCAGCGTCGATGCTGATGCCGTGAAGCGAGGACTTTCGGACAAACACACCGCCAGTTTCCGCCCGAACCTCCGCACCGAATCTTGACAGAAGCTCCAGAACGGCCCGGTCGGCCTGGCGGGAGGTTTCTTGCAGGCCGGAGGCAAAAATGCCGGTATCCGACAGTGCACCTGCGCAGAGAAAGAAGGCTGCGCCAGACCAGTCACCTTCGGCTGCAAGTCCATTCGGAAGGCAGTAGGCCTGATTTCCGGGGATGGTAAAGACGTTCTGCGATTTGGAAAAGCAAATGCCGGAGGACAAAACCGCGTCCTCGGTCATGGCAAGGTAGCTTGCCGATTGCAGCGCGCCTGTAATGGTAAGCGTGCTGCTTCCCGGAAGAAGGGGAAGCGCGAACAGAAGTCCCGACAGATACTGAGACGAGACGTTGCCGGGGAGCGCGAAGCTGCCTGCCAGCAATTTTCCGGAAACATGAAGCTCCGCGCCAGTTTGATGAATGTGCATGCCGTGTGCGATCAAGACCTCGTCAAACGGGTGGAGCGGCCGCTCGGGGAGCCGCCCTTCCATATGAAAGACCGCGTCAAGACCAAGTGCGCCCACGACCGGAAGCAGGAACCGAAGTGTCGAGCCGCTTTCCTTACAATATAATTGACAGGCACCGTCCGGTCTCCCGTTTGCGAAAATGGGTGAGACGGAAATGGTTCCGCCCTCGTGCGTGATCTTCGCGCCCATGGCGTTCAGGCAGTCGATCGTGGCGATGATATCGTCGGAAAACGTATCGCACGAGACGGTAACGGGAGCACATCCCAGCGCGGCGCAGATGAGGAGCCGGTGCGCATGCGATTTGGACGCGGGCGCGCGGAACTGGCCCGACAATGCGCCGGGGAAAACCACGCGGTTCATTCCGCGCCTCCGGCCGTGAGCCAGTCGAGTACGTCTGTGGTCGGAATCGGGACAAGCGTGCAGCGGCCGATCTTTTCGGGGACGATGAGCGTGACCGTGCTGCCCATCGTTTTTTTGTCGCTCTTTACGATATCTAAAAGCGCGCTTGCGGGGTAGGGAACCTCCGTCGGGAGGTGATATTTTTTGAGAAGCGCGATGAGCTTTTCAAGGACCTCTTCCTTGCAGTAGCCCTTTTTGACAGCGGCGCGCGTCATCATGACCATGCCAATGGAGACCGCGCAGCCATGACTAATGGAAAAATTGCTTGCCGCTTCAACGGCGTGACCGAACGTGTGGCCAAGGTTCAGCATCTGCCGCGCGCCGGTATCAAACTCGTCTTCTTCGACCACGTCGCGCTTCATCGCGATGCAGAACTCCAGAATATGCTCGAGCTGCTCGCGCGGGGGCGTTTTGTCGAGGTCTTCAAAGAATGTGTGGCTTTTGAGCATCGCGGCCTTGATGACTTCGGCGCAGCCATCGTAAAAAATGGGGTCGGGGAGGGTCGAGAGCACATGCGGGTCGCAGAGGACCAGGGATGGCTGGCAAAACGCGCCAACCAGGTTTTTCCCCGCCGGAAGATCGACCGCCGTCTTTCCGCCGACGGAGGAATCGACCTGCGACAAAAGCGTCGTCGGAATCTGGACAAAGCGAATCCCGCGAAGATACGTCGCAGCCGCGAAGCCCGCCATGTCGCCGGTTACGCCGCCGCCCAGCGCGACAATAAGACCTTTTCTGGAAATGTGCCGCGCGGCAAGGGCGTTCAGAATCTCGGCGTAGACCGAGAGGTTTTTGGACTGCTCGCCATGCGGGAAGGTAAAGCTCGTTACGTCAAAGCCTGCGTCCTGCATCGAGCACAGCACCGTCTCGCCATAGAGCGGCCACACGGTATCCTCGCTCACGATCAAAGCCTCGCCCGCGCCGCAGACCTTTTTGATCTCCTCGCCCGCACGGGTTAAAATCCCGCGTTCGATGAGAATGTCATAGCTTCGGGAGGCGGAAACATGGATGGTTTTCAATGGCCGTCGACCTCCTCCTTGCGCCGGCGCCCGTCATCGAGAAGCTTCGTGAGCGTGGGCAAATCCTGCTCGGCGAGCGCCTTGCGGTATGCGTTCAGGTTTTCAGACAAAATATCCAGCTCTCGCATCAGATAATCGCGGTTTTCCAGAAACAGCTCCGCCCACATCTGCGGGTTCAGCCATGCCACACGCGTCATGTCCTTGTAGCTTCCGGCGGAAAAGCCCTTATGGCTGCCCGCCGTGGGGCTCTTGATGTACGCGTTGGAGACGACGTGCGCCAGCTGCGAGGTAAAGGCGATCATCTCGTCGTGCGCCTCGGCGGTCGTGACGGAAAATTTGCCGAAGCCCGCGGGCTGGAGCAAATCCTTTGCCCGCTGCAAGAGCTCAATGTCGTCAAAGACCGGGGGGACGAGCACCATGGGCGCGCCGTGATAGAGATTGCTTCTTGCGTATTTGAAGCCCGAGTTGTGCGTGCCAGCCATCGGGTGGCCGCCGAGATATGTAAAGCCATATTCCTTGGCCAGCGGGAACAGCGCCTGACAAACGACGCGCTTCGTGCCGCAGCAGTCGATGACCATGGGCTTTGTTCCAATGTAGGGCGCCATGTCGCGAACATAATTGACCGCGGCCTCCGGATAAATGGCGACGAGGACGAGATCGCACGTGCTGATATTCTCCTTCGTTAAAGGCGCAGAGACGGCACCTTCTAACTGCGCAAACGATAACACGCTCTCGTCGCAGTCAAAGGCGAGAACCTCGTGTCCTGCTTCCTGATAAGCCTTTGCGAACGAGCCGCCAATTAAGCCTAAGCCTACGATTCCGACTCTCATTGTGCGATGGCCTCCCGTACCTTCATGATCTTGCCGGAGAGTTCGGCAAACTGCGCCGGGGTCAGCGACTGCGCGCCGTCGCACAGCGCGTGGATGGGATCGTTGTGTACCTCGACCATGATGCCGTCTGCGCTCGCGGCCGTTGCGGCAAGGGCCATCGGGGTGACGAGCCGGGCAAGACCGGTCGCGTGGCTGGGGTCGACGACGACGGGCAGGTGCGAGAGCTCATGGAGCATCGGCACGGCGGAAAGATCAAGCGTGTTTCTCGTGTAGGTCTCGTACGTGCGGATGCCGCGCTCGCAGAGGATGACCTGCTCGTTGCCGCTGGCCATGATGTACTCTGCGCTCATGAGAAGCTCCTTCATCGTGGCGGCGATGCCGCGCTTTAAAAGAATGGGCTTGTTTGTCTTGCCGAGCTCCTTGAGAAGATCGAAGTTCTGCATGTTGCGCGCGCCAACCTGAATGAGGTCAACGTCCTCAAAAAGATCGAGATGGCGCACGTCCATGATCTCTGTAACGATCGGAAGTCCGGTCTCCTTCTTTGCAATGGAAAGAAGCTTCAGGCCCTCGGCCTTGAGGCCCTGGAAATCGTACGGAGACGTTCTTGGCTTGAACGCGCCGCCGCGCAGCAGCTTCGCGCCCGCCTTTTTGACGTCATTCGCAACCCCTACGATCTGCTCTTCGGACTCGACGGAGCACGGGCCTGCGATCATCGCGAAGTTGCCGCCGCCGATTTTGACGCCGCTCACGTCGACGACGGTATCGTCCGGATGGAACTTGCGGTTGCAGCATTTGAAGGGGTCAGATACACGGCGCACGGCGTCGACAATATCGAGGCTCGCAATCAGATCCATGTCGACAGACTTGGTGTCGCCGATCAGACCAAGGACGGTCTGATAATCGCCCTGCGAAATATGCACGCCAAGATTCTGGGCTTTGAACCAGCTGATCAGCTGGTCACGGCGGGCTTCACTTACATTCGGTTTCAAAATTACGATCATGGTCTTGCACCTCCAAAAAAATAAGGGCGGCACAGGGAATCTGTGCCGCCCGAAAAACCTTGGTTTTCTCGTTTTTTGCGCATCACAAATTGCCCTTACTATTGCAAATAGTAAAGTAAAAGTAATATGCGCCAAAAACGAACTGAGCCATGGTAGGTTCTCCTTATCTGAGATGGCCTTATTCTAGCGCTGCAATGTGTAAAAGTCAATGGCAAAATGTAACAAACAAAAGAAAATTACGAAATTTGCTTGACAAAGCTGTCTATACATAATAGACTAAAGATGTCCATAGAAAATAGACAGGAGGGATTCACATGCCCGATGGAAAGCTTGGCGCGGTCGAGGCGCGGTTTGCGGACCTCGTGTGGGAAAACGCGCCCATCGCGTCGCGGGAGCTTGCAAGGCTCTGCGAACAGGAGCTCGGCTGGAAACGCACGACAACCTATAATGTATTGCGCAAGCTCTGCGACCGGGGATTATTTTTCAATGACGGCGGAATCGTCAAGGCGAAACTTTCCCGCGAGAGCTTTTACTGCGCGCAGGGAGAGAATCTGGTTGACGAAGCATTCGGGGGCTCTCTTCCGGCGTTTTTCGCGGCGTTTACAAAGCGGCGCGCGCTCAACCGGGAGGAAATTCAGGAGATTCAGCGCATGATTGACGAGGCGGAGGGATAGCATGGTAGAGTTCTTGCTACAAATCATCGACAATCTGGACGTGGCATTTTCCGTGCTTTTAAACCGCGCGCTGGCGGCGACGCCCGTGATCTTGGCGGCATGCCTGTACCGCGTGCTGCTGCGCAAAGCGCCCAAGTGGTCGCGGATTCTTGTCTGGCTGCTTGCGGGGCTTCGTCTGGCGTTGCCGGTGTCTGTCAAAAGTGCGTGGAGTCTCGTTCCGAGCGAGACGGTTCTCGATTACAAAACGGCGCAGTACGCGGCAAAGCCGGAGCTCACGAGCGGCATCGCAAGTTTCAACAGCGCCGTCAATCCCGTCTTCGGCGAACACTTTGCGGCCAATCCGCATGGAAGCGTCAATCCATTGCAGGTCTGGATGCACATAGCGGGGATGATTTGGGCAGTTGGCGTGCTGGTGCTGCTGGTTCTGGCGCTGGTGAGCTTTTTGAAAGTCCGCCGCCGCGTCGGCGCGTCCATCGAGCTGTCGCCAGGCGTGCGGCTTTGCGACGGGATCGACACGCCGTTTCTGCTGGGGCTCTTCCGGCCGACGATCTATCTGCCGTCCGGCCTTCCGGAAGACGAGCGGGAATACGTTCTGGCGCACGAAATGGCCCATAAAAAACATGGAGATGGTATCTGGAAGCTTCTTGGCTACGGGCTTCTGTGCGTCTACTGGTTCGATCCGCTTGTCTGGCTGGGGTACAGCCTGTTCTGCCGCGACCTGGAGCTTGCGTGTGATGAGCGGGTCATAAAGCATTACAGTCTTTCCGAGAAAAAGCGCTATGCAAGCGTGCTTCTGTCTTGCAGCGTGCCGCACAGCGTGCTGTTAAACTGTCCGCTGGCCTTTGGAGAGGTCGGGGTCAAGGAGCGCGTGAAGCGGGTGCTGGACAAAAAGCCTGCGAAGATACTCGTTGCGCTGGCGCTTGCTTTGTGTCTCGTCATTGGCGCGTTCTTTGCCACGAGCCGGGAGCAGACGAATTATGATGCCGGCCTTTCCAGCGGCAGCTATGTGATGGCGCAGAGCGAGGACTTCCTGATCGCGCCGCCGCGCGTCACGTTCCGGATGTCGGGCAGCAGACAGGAGTTTACATTTATGGACAGCCTGTTGTCTTCCTATTTGATAACGGGGGAATTTACCATAAGAAACGGAGTTGTCACCTGTAAAAACGAAAAATATACGCTGGTCTTCAAAATCCGGGATAACGGCACAATCGTGCTGCAAATGCCGGGGCAGAGCGGGCTGCAAACCAATCTGGTGTTCATTCCGAACGGCGCAGAGTTTTACTATGAGGAGCCGAGGCGCGGAACACTGACATTCTGCAAAGAACCGGCAAGCGCCAATACCATGCGCGCAGATTTCCGCATCGATTTTGGAGCGGCGCTCGACCATGGCGAGGTATGGGCAGAATATTGGCAGGACGGGGTGTGTACGCAGTCCGAGCCATTGATGCTCCAGAAGGCAGACGAGCAGCTGCATTTACTGATTCAGCGTCCGGACAGCAGCGGACAGGGCGCATCTTCCGTGCAGCTTTCCATGCAGGGGCAAGTGTCTGACGCGGTTCTGAGCAGATTTGAACTGCCCGGGATGATGCAGGGTTTCGGGTTCAAATCCTATGAGGACGGACAGGAGCTCTATACGTGGGACGGGGAAAGCTATGTGCTGGCGGCATTTGCGCCGGATTTTGGAGAAGGCGTTCGTCTGTATGACTGCATCGACCTGACTGCATTGCCGGATCTGTATCAGAATGCCAAGTGCATGATACTCGTCAAAGCGATGTTCAGCGCTGATGAATTTGCGCACTGAATCTCAAAAAGTCCTCCTTCGGGAGGGCTTTCTGCGTCCGGCGAAAAAATTTTTTCGATTCGTGCAA
>OGNB01000873.1_pt1 | contig 19617 bp, 24 predicted proteins | sample 1573301 | NCBI WGS metagenome assembly OGNB01 (sample SAMEA2581914, study PRJEB24529) | metagenome | biome: Human gut stool | place: China | collected 2011
TGGTGATCGGCGTGAGCTATTTCCTCGTGCGCATTCTCGGCAAATACGCGGGCGCGTGGCTCGGCTGCCGGCTGGTGAAAAAGGACCGGCTGGTGCGCAACTATCTGGGCCTTGCCCTCATCCCGCAGGCGGGCGTGGCCATCGGCCTCGCGGCCCTTGGCGCCCGGACGCTCGGCGGCACGATGGGCAGCGATCTGCAGACCATCATCCTCGCCTCGAGCGTCCTGTATGAACTCATCGGCCCCGGCTGCGCGAAGCTGGCGCTGTACTTATCCGGATCGTATTCCACCAAGCTCGAGGACGTCGCCGTCGTGGCGGAGGTCACCGAGACCGGCGAACAAAAATCCGACGTACAGCTGCTCATCGAGCGCATCCGGAAGATCCAGGCGGAGCTTCCGCCGCTGGAGAGCGACGTGTCGGAGGAAGAGGCCGCCTTTACCGAGGCCGCCGAAGAGCAGCTGGCCCAGACGCAGGCCCAGCGGCGGTATTTCTATCTCAGGAGGTAACAGAGCATGAAAACAGACTGGATCGCCGGGCTTCTCGGCCCGTGGAGCGCGGAGCTGACGCTCGGCTCCATCTTTCTGCGGCTGGCCGTCAGCATGGCCCTGGCCGCCATCATCGGCTGCGAGCGCTCGAGCAAGCGGCACTCGGCCGGTCTTCGCACCTTCATCCTTGTGAGCCTCGCGGGCACGGCCACGATGCTCATTGACCAGTATCTCATGGACGTTCTGCCGATCACAGTCCCGGTCCTCTCCGCGGCCGCCGTCATCGGCATGACGACCATCAGCGGCAACTCCATCCTCTTCAGCTCCAAAAACCAGATCAAGGGCCTGACGACCTCGGTCGGTCTCTGGTGCTGCGGGATCGTGGGGCTGGCGCTCGGCGCGGGGCTCTATACGCTGGCGCTGGTGCTGTTTTTCGCGCTGCTGTGCAGCATGTCCGGCCTGCCCGCGCTCGAGACGCACCTGAAAGACCGCTCGAACCACTTTGAGGTCCATCTGGAGCTCAAAAACAAGTCCGACCTGCCGGACTTCGTCTCGACCGTCCGCGCCCTCGGCATACGCATCGACGATATCGAGTCGAACCCCGCGTACTTGAATTCCGGCCTCAGCGTCTTCACCGTCTCCTTCACCGTGGCCAGCGCCGAGCTCAAGCAGTACAAAAAGCACGGCGAGATCATCGAAGCCCTCCGCTCCCTCGACTACGTCTATTACATCGAAGAGATGAACTGACACGGCAACAGCAAAACAGCGCCTGTCCTGTGGACGGGCGCTGTTTTTTCGTCGTTCTGTCCTTCTTCTCCGGACTTTTGTCCGTGGGTGGGATTGTTTTTTGCCGCCGGCTGTGATACACTGATACCGCTGCGCGCAGCGCGGCAGAAGAGAGGAGACAACCATGAACCACGCAGAACACAAAAGAAGTACGTTTTCCGGAAAGATCGGCTTTGTGCTCTCGGCCGCCGGCGCGTCCGTCGGCCTCGGCAACATCTGGCGCTTTCCGTATCTGGCCGCCAAATACGGCGGCGGTATTTTCCTGCTCGTCTACATCATTCTGGCCATGACGTTCGGCTATACCATGATCGTAGCAGAGACCTCGCTCGGCCGCATGACCGGCAAGAGCCCGGTCGGCGCGTTCAGCACGTTCGGCAGCTCCGGCTGGCTGAAATTCGGCGGCTGGATCAACGCGATCATCCCCATCCTCATCGTGCCGTATTACTCGGTCATCGGCGGCTGGGTCGTCAAATACCTGGCCGAGTACGTCCTCGGCCACGGCAGCCAGCTCGCGGCCGACGGCTATTTCGGCTCGTTCATCTCGAACGGCGTGTCCACGGAGCTCTGCTTCGTCATTTTCGCCGCGCTGACGCTGGCGGTCATCTTCGCGGGCGTGGAAAACGGCATCGAGCGCGTATCCAAGTTCATGATGCCGGTGCTGGTCGTGCTGTCGATCATCATCGCCGTCTATTCCATGACGCGCCCGGGCGCGCTGGCGGGCGTCAAATACTTCCTCGTGCCGGACATCGAGCATTTCTCGTGGATGACCGTCGTGGCCGCCATGGGGCAGATGTTCTACTCGCTGTCCATCGCCATGGGCATCCTGATCACCTTCGGCTCCTACATGAAAAAAGACATCTCCATTGAGGGCTCTACCCGCAACGTCGAGGTCTTCGATACGGCCATTGCCATCATGGCGGGCCTGATGATCATCCCGGCGGTCTTCGCCTTTTCCGGCGGCGACCCGGCGGCGCTGAATGCCGGCCCGTCACTGATGTTCATCACCATCCCCAAGGTCTTCGACTCCATGGGCCTCGGCACGGCCATCGGCATTCTGTTCTTCGTCCTCGTGCTCTTCGCCGCGCTGACCAGCTCGATCGCGCTGACAGAAAGCGCCGTCTCGACCTTCCAGGACGAGCTCGGCTGGGGCCGGAAGAAGTCCACGGCCGTTGTCGGCGTCGTCATGCTGGCGCTCGGCACGCTCTCGTCGCTCGGCTACGGCCCGCTGGCAGGCGTGACGATCATCGGGATGCAGTTCCTTGATTTCTTCGATTTCCTGACGAATTCCGTCATGATGCCCATCGCGGCCATCGCCATCTGCCTGCTGGTCTCCCGCGTCGTCGGCGTCGGCCGGATCGAGCAGGAGGTCCTGCTTGGCGAGTCCACGTTCCGCCGCAAGAAGGTCTTCAACACCATGATCCGCTTCCTCTGCCCCTTCTTCGCCGCCATCATCCTCCTGAGCTCCGTCGCCAACGCCCTCGGCTGGATCTCGATGTGATAACAACCCCCGGTGCCGTTCCGCTGTGAACAGCACCGGGGGTTCTGTCTGTGGCTTCAAAGGTCATCCACACCGGTGTGGATGCGGCGGAGGAGGTGTTCGGTCATGCCTTGGCGGAGGGTGCAGAGCTGGTGGAAATAGGCGAGCACATTGTCGGGCATGCCGCGCATGACCCAGTCCATGATGAGGCCGAAGCATTCGCCGCGGTAGAAGCCCGCGACCAGCTCCCGGTCCTGCGCGGAAATGGCAAAGCCCTGCGCGGCCGAATCGACATACAGCCCGGTCAGATAGCCGCAGGCCTGCATCAGCGCCGATTCGAACACGTCCCGGTTGACCGAGCAGTAGATATTCTGCACGCGCCGCTTATTCGCGATCAGCTTTTCCAGCACGGCGCTCAGGCATTCCTCCAGCGAGCGCACCGACTGGTACGAAGCGACCAGCGCAGCGGCCTGGTCCGCCAGGATCTGCTCGAGCAGGGCGGGGATATCCTGATCGTGATAGTAAAAGGATTTGCGGTTGATCCCGCAGTCCTCGGTGATCATCCGGACGGTGATATCGCGCAGCGGATAGGTATCCAGCAGCTTCAGGAAGCTCGCCTGGATGGCCTGCTTTGTAAAACCGGACATGGCAGTTCTCCTGTAGATGGTGCCTCTATGATACCTCTGAAAAAAACGTCGACAAACGGTGCATATGCGGAAATGGCAAATAAGGCCGCAGACGGCATGATCAAGAATTACAGCGGCGATCTGCTCTCCAAGCCAGCGCTGATCGCAAAAACGGTCCGCAAGGCCGTCACCAAGCGCCGGCCCCGCACGCGCTATCTGGTCGGGTTCGGCGCAAAGCCGATGGTCTGGACCCACCGGCTCTTCGGCGACCGCGTGTTCGACTGGGTCCTCCGGACATTCAGCTGATGCGGCAAGGCGCTTGCGGCGCGCACGGTTTTCAGGTATGATAGAGGCCAGAAGAAGGGCTTCGCATGACAAATTTTCTGATCGGCAGAGCTTACCGGGACTATCTCTCCGCTATGGGCTTCTGCGTGGAGCAGGTCCTGAAAAAGGCCGGGCTGCCGGAGGATCTGTTCGCGCGGCAGGCACCGTGCCTGGGCGCGGAGGAATACTTCCGCTTCCTGCAGGCCATCGAGGCGCTCTCCCCGGACAAGGACGCGCCGGTCCGGCTGGCGTCCTCCGGGCTGGTCTCGCAGATCTCTCCGCCCGTCTTCGCCGCTTCCTGCAGCCCGGACGCGCGGACCTGCCTGCGGCGGCTGGCGCAGTACAAGCCGCTGATCGGCGCGCTTTTATATCGCGTCGAAGAGACCGAGACGGCGCTCAGCGTGGAGCTCGTATCCGCCCGCGCGGGGCTGGAGCTTCCGGAGATCCTCGTCGGGATCGAGTTCGTTTTCCTCGTCGGGCTGATCCGCAAGGCGACGCAGGAGCCGGTCACGCCGCTGTCCGCTGCAGCAAGGCAGCCGGTGAAGGACCCCGCTTACGCGGAGTTTCTCGGCATGCCCATCACGCAGGGCGGGCAGGACCGGCTCGTTTCAGCTGGCGTTTTCCGCGTGGACGGGCGCGTCCGTCAGCAAAAGCCGTCAGCCGGGTGTCTGACGGCTTTGCCGTTCGTCGGGTCGGTACCCTCAATCAGGCTTTTGGGCGGTGAGGCAGAGCCAGCGGGAGGTCTTATGGATCTGGATCCTGCGGAAGCCGGCTTGCTCCAGCAGCCGCTGCAGCTCGGCGGCGGGGTAGATCCGCATGCCGGCGATCTTTTTTGTCCACGCCTCGTCCCCGGGCGCGTCGCCGCTGCATTCGTTGCAGATGAGAAGCGTGCCGCCGGGGCGCAGCACGCGGCGGATCTCGCGGAAGCTTTTTGGCAGGTCCGGCCAGAAATAGACCGTCTCAAACGCCGTGACGGCGTCGAACCAGTCCGCGGCAAAGATCAGCTCGTCCACGCTCCCCTGCCATACAGCGCAGCGGCCGTCCGCGATGGCGCTGCGGTTGACGCGCCGCGCCGTCGTGACGCTCACGTCAGAAATATCAACGCCCTTGACGATGCCCTGCGGGCATTTTTTCAACAGCGTGCGGATGTTCGCCCCGCCGCCGCAGCCGCAGTCGAGGACCTTTGCGTCCGCAGAAAGCAGCAGGAACCGCAGGCCCCAGCGCGCCAGCGCGCGGTGGCCGACGTTCATCATGCGGACCATGAGCTTGCCGCCCAGCCCGGCCGGGCTGCGGGTATTTTCCAAAAACGACATGGGTATGCCTCCTTCCGGTAAAAAAGAACTGGAACCCCTGCACCTACCGGAGCTTCAGGCAGAAGTCGCAGCAGTCGTTGCCGCGGCCGAGTGTCCTGGTGCGGCGCCAGAGAAGGTCGGGGTGCAGGTCGTTGTAGGTGATATCGTCGCTGTCGCAGAAGCAGGGACAAAGCTCCGGGCAGCCGTAGTGCACGCAGGCGTCGTGATAGGGGCATTGTATCATGTCGATAGCATCCGGCGCGCCGAAGGGATAGATCTTCATGCTTTGGCACCTCCGCATTCGGGCTGTTCCTCTTCGCCGGTCCCCTGCAGGATAGCGATGCGGTTGGAGATGTTCCGGATCAGCGGGAGCTTATCGAGCAGCCGGTAGACGGACACGAAGGCCGCCATGCCTTCGGTCAGGCAGTGCTCGCCCGCGAGCCGGAAGCCTGGCAGCAGGGCGGCGAGCGCCCGGCCGTCCTTGACGCCCCAGGTGAATTTCGCCTTGCTGCCCTCGATCGATTTTTCCTTGAAGCGTTTGACGACCATGGGGTTCATCGTCTCGGCGAACACCGTGGCCGCGGGGAAGCGCCCGGCGATCACGGCGAAGATGCGCTGCACGTCCGCCTGCGTCAGGTACATGGTCAGGCCCTCGATGATGACGAGCGCCGGGCCGGACGGCCCCTCGACCGCCGCACCCCAATCGTCCATGGCAGACATGGCGAGCTGCGAGATGCTGCCGCTCTCCGGCAGGAGCGCTTCGCGCACCGCGATGGTCTCGGGCAGGTCGAGGTTATACCAGTGGGCGTAGCCCTGCATCCGGTAGCAGCGGGTATCGAGCCCACAGGCGAGATTCATGACAGTCGCGCCGGGATGCGCCGCCAGGTATTCCTCCACCAGCCGGTCGAGCACGATGGTGCGGGCGATGACGCCGCTGTGCATGGCGGCGTCCTTGTCGGCGAGGGAAAAATCGTAGTCCAGACGGCCGATGATCTCCTCGGCCTTCAGATCATGGATCGCGCCGCGCCCGCGGCTCTCCTTGGCCCGGGCGTAGACGGTCTGCAGCATGGTCTCCGGCACGCCGGAGAGGGTGATGGTTTCTGCCATATCAGTTCTCCTCCCGTTTGATCTGCCGGCCCGCCCAGATCGCGTTGGCCAGCATCAGCATGCCGCCAAGCATCCCGAGCAGGCAGTCGCGGCGATAGCGCCGCAGGCTCAGCTGTTCGTTCATACGTTCTGCTCCTCTCCCTTCCGGCAGACGAACCACGCGATGCTCCGGACATTGCCGAGCTGCACCGCGCTGTACATCCCCTGCAGTCTTTCCCGCAGGCTGTCCATGGTCTCATAGGGCGGGGTAAAGAACTTCATCGGTTCATATGCGCGCCGGATGAGCCGGTCTGTCCGCCGGCACGCGCCCGACACGTAAAAGCAGCCGCCCGGAAAAATCCTCCGGGATGCCGGACAGGGCTTTTTTCTGATACTCGCTGCACATCTGCTTGTCCATATCCCAGACCAGACGGCACACCAGCCTGCCCGGCAGCGTGGAGCAGGTCATCATGCCGTCGTAAAAGCTGCTGCTGCCCGTCAGGCGGTACGCACTGCGGATCGCTTCTTTTCGTTCCATGCGGTCCTCCTTTTCAGCGCACGAGCAGCGCCATGAGGCCCGCGAGGATCGCGGAGATCACGGCCATCCCGGCGGTGCCGAAGAGCCATTTGCGCGCCTTGTCCTTGCCGGTGATATAGGGCTTGAGGTCCTCTGTGCCGGGGATGGTTCAGGCTTTGGTATGGCCGACCCACCAGTCGTCGATGAGGAACCGGTCGATCACGTTCATGACCGACAAAATGACGAGCAGCTGCCAGAAGCCGGGCAGAAAGCCCCGCGCGCCGTTGACCGCGTACACGCAGATCAGCACGTAGGCGATATACCCCGGCATGCAGATACACTTGAAGCGCAGACTGTTTTTCCGGATGGTTTCGTGGGTCGTAAGGCCCAGCTCGACGCAGCGCTCCTGCACGTCGGCATGGTAGAGGTGGACCATCCCCACCGCGCCCTTGCGGATGCCGACCGCGCAGACAAGGACCAGCAGCACGCCAAGGCCCAGCCCCTCCAGAAGTACCTGCATGATCATGTTCATTTCCTTCTGTGTCTTCATTTTCCCGCTGTTTTGGCCCCTGCGGCAGCCGCTGCTTCTCAGTTAGATATTTCTAACCAGTGCGGCACAAAAAAGCCGCCGCAGGCCTGCCCCGCTCCGGACCGTTTTTTCAAGGGTATTCTAGCACCGCCGCGTATCCTTTTCAAGACAGAAAACGCCCGATCTGCGCCAAAATTTGAAGAAAAACGACGCGGATCGAGCGGCAGCGCCCGCCCGGGGAGCCGGGCGGGCGCTACGTCTGTTATGCCAGGTAGATCGTATCGAGCAGGCGGATCGCGGAAGGGGTCCGGAAGACGCGCTCGCGCATGGTCTCGATGGCTGGGCGGGCGCAGGCGCCCTCATCCGCGTTGACGAGGAAATCCGCCTCGAGCAGGATCCGGTGGTCCGGGCTGTCCACGTTCGTATCGGTATGGTGGTGCGCAGCCAGCCAGCTGATGCGGTCCACGTCCGCGCGGCTGACGGGCAGATCGGCAAAGAACGCCTCCACCAGCGGCGGGCTCTCCAGCTCCTGATGCTTGCCGTTGGTATCGCCGTATTTCTCCCGGCACAGCGGGCAGGCGATATCGTGCACCACGGCGGCCAGCTCCAGCACCTCCTGCGTGTGCCCGTCCAGCCCCTCCAGCTCGCCGATGGTCTTCGCCATGGCCCAGACCTTGAGAAAATGGGCGATATCGTGCCTGTTTCCGTGGTAAAATCCGATCATTTTCCGGGTCGCGGCCGCAACATTTTTCATGATCCTGTTCCCTCCTGTCAAAGTGCCGTGCCGGTCTTCGGCACGAAAAAGCGGTGCATGTCCGCATGCTCCAGCTCCAGCAGCTTCACCTTCCGCGCGATCCCGCCGCCGTAGCCGGTGAGGCTGCCGTTCGTGCCGACGACGCGGTGACACGGGATCATCAGCGAGATCGGGTTATGCCCCACCGCACCGCCGACGGCCTGCGCGGACATGTTTGCAAGCCCCTGCCGCTTTGCGACCTCGGCGGCGATCTGGCCGTAGGTCATGGTGCTTCCGTAGGGGATCGTCAGCATGATCTCGCAGACCTGCCTGCGGAAGGGGGTGGCGTCATACCGCAGGGGCGGCAGGTGATCTGGCTCGCGGCCGGAGAAATAAACGTCCAGCCAGCGCCGGGCCTCCTGGAACAGCGGCCGCTCCTGCCGCTCGGTCTGCCTGGGCAGGATGTTGCCGAAATACCGCTGCCCGTTGAACCAGAGGCCGATGATGGCCTCCTCGTCGCACGCCAGCGTGATCGTGCCGAGGGGCGAGGGGTATTCTGTGGTGTAAACCATGTCAGTGCGCCTCCCGTTTGCTTTTCGGCTTGTAGTCCTTCAGCTCCGGGATCGCGCCGCCGGAGACGGCCCAGAGGTAGAGGCTGGCCACGCTGCCGTATGGGCTGTAGCGGCGGCGGTATTTTTCAAACAGCCGGCGGTCGATCGCGCGGTGGTGGTAGACCATGCGCAGGCCGCGCTGGATGGCAAGATCGTCGTAGCTCAGGATATCCGGGCGCTGCAGGCAGAACAGCAGGATCATCTCCGCCGTCCAGACGCCGATGCCCTTGAGGCTGCTGAGCGCCCGGATGGCGTCTGCGTCGCGCATGTGCGCCACGGCGTCCAGATCAAATGCGCCGGTGTGGACCTTTTCGGCGAAGTCCGTGATGTATTCCGCCTTGCGGAAGGTCATGCCGAGCGACTGCAGCTCTGGCACGCCCGCAGCTAAGATCGTTTCCGCGCTGACTGCCCCCAGCGCATCCTGCATCCGCTGCCAGATGGTCGCCTGGGCCTTCATGGAGATCTGCTGACCGATGATGTGGTGGATGACGGCGGAAAACAGGTCCGGATCCACCGCGCGGTCGACGTGCCCGATGCGGTCGATGACCTCGCCGAGCCGCTTGTCCTTTTTCCGCAGCCAGGCAAGCTCCGTCTGTCCATATGCAAAAACCATAGCTGTCACCCCTTACAGATTTTTCAGGATCAGCGAAATGCCGGACAACACCAGCAGGATGGACGTGATCTTTTTGACGAGCGATTCGTTCATGCGGCTGCTGCATTTCATGCCGAGGAACAGCCCTGCGAACGCGAACGGGAGCAGCAGCAGGGCGGTTTTCAGGGTGTCGAATGTCAGCAGGCCCAATACGCTGTAAAGCACGATGCGGAACGTATTGTCCACGATAAATACCGCGCTGATATTTGCCTTGAACGAACCGCCGTCCTCGGTCACGCGGCTGACATAGGCGGCCAGCAGCGCGCCCACGCCGAACAGACCGCACAGCACGCCCGCCGTCACGCCGATGATCGCCAGCACGATCCTGGAAGAGCGCAGACGCTTTTTGCTGTACTCCCGCGAAAACATTTCCGCGCCCAAGGCCGCTACAACAACGCCAAACAGCACCTTGACGGCTCTGGCATCCACATGCTTGAGCAAAAACGCGCCGGGGATGCTCCCCGCCAGCACCAGCGCCGCCAGCGGAAGATACACCTTTGGTACAAGACGCTTCCGGTTCTTCCACGTCAGGATCAGGTTGGTCGGATAGCCCAGCAGCAGGTCGATCGGAGAAATATTGGCGTTGGCTACGCCGAAGCTCAGGATCGACGTAAACACCAGCGTATTGGCAAAGCCGCACAGGCTCTTGATAAAATAAGCGGCCACCGCCGCGAGGATCCATAAGTACATGATCGCTGCCCCTCTGTTTTTTCACATTGTATCATGCTTTTCTGTGAAATGCTTTGCAAAAACGGAAATCCAATTCGATAGAAAAACCATATCGCCGCTTTTTTGTATTATAGCGCAGCGGCGCGGGCATTGCTATCTCAAATATGCAGAGCTCCGCCGGGGCGCGGCGGTTTGACTTTCGGGCGGGCGTCTGCTATACTGTGGTTAAATATATTTAACCGAAAAAGGAGGCAATGGTCATGGAAGCCTTCTATGGGATCCTGATCCCGTTTCTCGGCACGTCGCTGGGGGCGGCGTGCGTGTTCTTCCTGAAAAAAACGCTCAGCGACGCGGTGCAGCGCGCGCTGACCGGCTTTGCCGCGGGCGTGATGGTGGCGGCGAGCGTGTGGAGCCTGCTGATCCCGGCCATTGCGCAGTCGGCGGCGCTGGGCCGGTGGTCGTTTCTCCCGGCGGCGCTGGGGTTCTGGGCCGGCATTTTGTTTTTGCTGGCGCTGGACCACATCATCCCGCATCTGCACGCGAAAAGCGGGCAGGCCGAGGGGCCGAAGAGCCGCCTGCAGCGCACGACGATGATGGTGCTGGCCGTGACGCTCCACAACATCCCGGAGGGCATGGCCGTCGGCGTGGTGTACGCGGGGTATCTATCCGGGCAGGCGCAGATCACGGCGGCGGGCGCGCTGGCGCTCTCGCTCGGCATTGCCATCCAGAACTTCCCGGAGGGCGCGATCATCTCCCTGCCGCTGCGCGCGGAGGGGATGCAAAAGTCCAAGGCGTTTCTGGACGGCGTGCTCTCCGGCGTGGTGGAGCCGATCGGGGCGGTCCTCACGATCCTCGCGGCGCGGCATGTCATCCCGGCGCTGCCGTATCTGCTGAGCTTTGCGGCGGGCGCGATGCTCTACGTTGTGGTCGAGGAGCTGATCCCCGAGATGTCGCAGGGGACGCACACCAACGTCGGCACCATTTTCTTCGCCATCGGCTTCAGTCTGATGATGGTGCTGGACGTGGCACTGGGATAACGTGGCATTGGAATAACAAAAGCAGGCGGCGTACCCAGGCGGGTGCGCCGCTTATTTTATGCCTTCCGGTGCAGGACGCGGTAGACGTAGTCCATATCGAGGCCCTGGCGGACGGCGTCCGCCAGCAGGTCGTACTGCCGCTCCTTGTAGGCCCGCGCGTCGAAACTGCCGAGGGCCGACGCGTCGATCCCGCGGCGCGCGCAAAGCGCGCGGAGGATGGCATCGGCGACGCCCGGCGCGTCGAACACGCCGTGGATATAGCTGCCGTAGACGCTGCCGGACCCGGCTAGCGGCGGCATGGCCGACGCGCTCTGGCCCATATGGATCTCGTAGCCCTCGTAGCCGAGGCCGTTGAGGCTGGAGAGCAGCCCCTGCACGCCGGAGAACGTGCCGGCGGTCTGCCGCTGGACCTTTTCGCCGTGGAAGACGGTGTCCATGTCCAGAAGCCCCAGCCCGCGGATCTGCGTCAGGCCCGCGGCCTCCACGCCGTCCGGGTCCGAAACGCTGCGGCCCAGCATCTGATAGCCGCCGCAGACGCCGAAGACGGGCGTGCCGCGCGCGGCCTCCTTGCAGATGGCAGCCTCGAGCCCAGACTGGCGGAGCCAGCTGAGGTCGGCGATGGTGCTCTTGGTGCCGGGCAGAAGGATCATATCCGGCGTGCCGAGCTCGCCGACGGAGGAGATATAGCGCAGCGAGACGTTCGCATAGCGCTCAAAGGGAGAAAAATCAGTAAAATTGGAGATGCGCGGCAGGCGGATCACGGCCAGATCCAGGAGCTTGCGCCCCGCGGTTCGGGAAAAACGCTCGGTGAGGCTGTCTTCCTCATCGATATCCACCCGCGTGTAGGGCACGACGCCCGCCACCGGCACGCCGCAGAGCGCCTCGAGCTGCCTTAGGCCCGGCTCGAGGATCGCGCGGTCGCCGCGGAATTTGTTGATGATGGTGCCCTTGACCCGCGCACGCTCGTCCGATTCCAGCAGGGCGATGGTGCCGTAGAGCTGGGCGAAGACGCCGCCGCGGTCGATATCGCCGATCAGCAGCACCGGCGCGTCCACCAGCTTTGCAAGTCCCATGTTGACGAAGTCGTCCTGCTTGAGGTTGATCTCCGCCGGGCTGCCCGCGCCCTCGATGACGAGCACGTCGTATTCCCTGTCCAGACCCGCGTAGGCATCCAGCACGGCCGGGAGGAATTCACGCTTGCGGCGGTAATACTCCATCGCGCGCATGTTGCCCACGACCTGCCCATTCACGATCACCTGGCTGCCGACGTCGGTCGTCGGCTTCAGAAGGATCGGGTTCATGCGCACGTCGGGCGCGAGGCCCGCGGCCTCGGCCTGCACGACCTGCGCGCGGCCCATCTCGCCGCCCGCGGCGGTGATGAACGAGTTGAGGGCCATATTCTGGCTCTTGAAGGGCGCGACACGATAGCCGTCCTGCTTAAAGATCCGGCAGAGGGCGGCGGCAAGCAGACTCTTGCCCGCGTTGGACATCGTCCCCTGCAGCATCAGATTCAGCGCCATGACAGTTCCTCCATCCCGCGCCGCAGAGCTTCCAGCAGCGCTTCATTTTCTTCCGGCAGCCGCACCGCCGTGCGGTACCAGCCCTCGCCGAGTCCGGGGTAATTCGCGCAGCTGCGGATGGCGATCTTCTGCCGCAGCAGCGCGGCATCCAGCCCGGCTGGGCCGCGGAACAGCAGATAATTGGCCTGCGACGGGCAGACCGTCAGGCCGAGGGCCGTGAGGCCAGCGGCGAGTACGCCCCGCTGCGTCTCAATCAGCGGGCAGGCCTTTGCCGGCCAGTCCGGCTCGCGCAGGGCGGCAAGTGCCGCCGCCTGCGCCGGGACCGAGACGTTCCACGGCTGCGAGCAGGCGGACATTTTCTCGAGCAGCTGCCTGTCCGCCGTCAGGCAGTAGCCCGCGCGCACGCCCGCAAGGGCGTAATTTTTGGTGAACGCCTTCAGGATCAGCAGGTTCGGATATGCCTCCAGCAGGTCCTTGGCGCTCGCCGCGTCCGTAAAGTCCAGAAAGCACTCGTCGAGCAGCACGCGCGTGCCCTGCGCGCGGCAGATGCGCAGGGCAGCTTCCAAAAGCCCTCGCGGGAGGGTCACGCCGGTGGGGTTGTTGGGCGTGCACAAGAACAGCACGTCCGGCTTCCGCTCCTTTAAAAAGGCGAGCAGCCCCTCGTCCGGCAGGAAGTCCGGCGCGCGGAGGGGATGCTGCGCGAGCTGCGCGCCGAAATGCGCAGCCGCCGTGCGGTATTCCGAGAACGTCGGCGCGAATTCTGCCGCCAGACGCGGGCGCAAGGCGTCGCAGTAGGCATAGATGAGCTCCGCCGCACCGCCGCCGCAGAGTACATACGGCTGCGGCACGCCCTCGTGCGCGGCAATGGCCGCGGTCAGCGCGCGGCAATAGGGATCCGGATACTGCCGCACCTGTGCGGCCGCGGCGCGGATCGCCTCGACGACGCCTGGCGGCGTGCCGAGCGGATGGACATTGGAGGAAAAATCGAGCGCGACGGCTGCGCCGTAGACGTCGCCGCCATGCGGATTTTGCGTGTTGTAGAGCATAGGCTGGTCTCCTTCGTCAGCGGTTACAGAGGAAGATGCAGAGCGCTTTGACCCCTGCGCACGCGAGCAGGGCAAGGATGGCCGCGGCCGTCATCAGCCGGCAGGCGCGCGGGATATCGTCCGGCTCAATGGCGCGGCACTCGTCGCCGATATACGGCTTTTTGTGCAGGACGCCGTGGTACCACGCGTCGCCCGCGAGGCGCAGGCCGAGCAGGCCCGCGCAGACCGACTCCGTCTGCGCGGAGTTCGGGCTCGCGTGCCGGTACCGGTCGCGCCGGAAGATGCGCCAGCCGTTCTTCGCGTCCAAGCCCAGGATCGCACCCGCGGCCAGCAGAAACAGCGCCGACAGCCGCGCGGGGATGAAATTCAGCACATCGTCCGCCTTCGCCGGGACGAGGCCGATATTTTTATACGGAGGCTCCACATAGCCGAGCATCGAGTCCATCGTGTTGACGGCCTTGTAGAAAAAGCCCAGCGGCGCGCCGCCGAGCGCGAGATACAGAAGCGGCGCGATGACGCCGTCGGACGTGTTCTCCGCCACGGTCTCGACGGCGGCCCGGGTGACGCCCGCGGCATCCAGCCGCGCGGTATCGCGGCCGACGATCATGCTTACCGCCTGCTGCGCGGCAGAGAGGCTTCCCGTCTGCAGGGCAGCATAGACGCGCATGCTCTCCTCCCGCAAAGATCTGACCGCGAGGACCTGCCAGCACATCACGCTCTCGAGCGCGAGGCGCAGATAGACGGACACCCGCTGCGCGCCATAGAGGATGAGCGCCGGGAGCCCCGCCGAGACGAGAACCGTACACAGCCAGATGCACGCGCCCGCGAAGATCTCGCCGCGCGCTGTCTTGGGAAACAGCGCGCGGAACCGCCGCTCGAGCAGCGAGATCAGCTTGCCGATCCCGACGACGGGGTGCGGCAGCCCATGCGGGTCGCCCACGATAAGATCGATGCCGAAGCCGATCAAAAGGGCGAAAAGGGACCATTTCAAGGCGTGTTTCCTCCATTCTGCAGCGTAAAGATGTAGATGGGGTTCTGTCCGGCCATCAGGTGATAGGGCCCCGCCGCGCGGGCTTTGGCGATGGACAGCGAGACGCATTCGCAGAACTCGAATTCCCGCATGCACGCCGTCAGCGCGGCAGCGGATTCGAGCGTGACGGCCGTCGCCACGATGCGCACGTGCGGATTTTTTTCGAGCAGCAGCTGCAGGATCTCGCGCACCTGCCCGCCGGTGCCGCCGAGGAAGGCGTGCGTCGGCGCGGGCAGCTCGCGGCAGGCCTCCGGCGCGCTGCCGGAGACGAGGCGCAGGTTTTCCGCGCCGAAGGCGGCGCGGTTCTGCTCCAGAAGCGCCAGGGCGTCCGCCTCGCGCTCGATGGCCCAGACGCTGCCGCGCGCAGCCTGCAGCGCCATCTCGATGGCGACCGAGCCGGTGCCCGCGCCCACGTCCCAGCAGACGGCGTCCGCCGTCAGCTGCAGCTTGGACAGGCAGACGCTGCGCACCTCGCTCTTGGTCATCGGCACGACATGGCCGGGGGCGAGACTTCTTTGAAAGCGCTCGTCCGGCAGGCCGTGGGTGACGACGGCGTCGGGCGACGGATTTTCGAGCAGGGCGACGCTGAGCTTGTCGAACGTCTGCTCCGCCAGCTCCGCAGCCGTGCCGCGGGTGATGCGCTCATCCGGGTAGCTCAGCCGCTCGCCGACGCTGACGCGGACCTGACCAAGTCCGGCTCCGGTGAGCCTCTGGCAGAGGGCGGCCATGCCGCCCTCGCCGCCGACGAGGACGAATACGGTTTTGTTCCGGCGCACGTCCGGGACGATATCGTGCGTCCGGCCATGGAGGCTGACGGGCACAACGGACTCATAACTGACGCCGAGGCGGGCGCAGAGATAACTGAGCGAGCTTAGGCCCGAAAGGACGGTCGTTTCGCAGCCCTGCAGCAGCGGCAGAAGCTTCTTCGTGCCGCTGAAAAAGCCGGTGTCGCCCGACATGACGACGGTGAAGCGGCGGCACTGCGGATGCTCGCGGATGCAATCTGCAATCGCCTCCGGCGCAATGGCGTCCAGCGCCAGCTGGCCGGGCCGGGCGACGGCCTCCAGCATCCGCCGCGCGCCGATCAGCGCGTCCGCCGCACGGATCGCCACGCGGACCTCGCCGGTCTGCGCGGCCTCGCTGCCGGGGCCGATGCCAACGATCGTCACCTGCGGGCGGCAGGAAAAGCCGAAGCGGGCGCACAGGGCGCCGATGGTCTCAGGAAGCGAGCTTCCCGTCTCCTGCGCGGGGCGGCCGATGACGAGCAGCCGCGCCCCGGCGTGCTTGGCCGCGGCGGCCTTTTCCTGAAAGCCGCCGGCCGCGCCGCCGTCTTTGGTGACGAGCCAGCGCGCGCCGGTCCTATGCAGCATGGCCTCGTCCATCTCCCGGGAGAACGGGCCCTGCAGGGCAAAAATATGGGACGGGCTGAGCCCCGCCGCGCTGCAGGCCTCCAGCGAAGCCGGCAGCGGCAGCACGCGCGCCCAGCAGCGCGCGGCAAAGTCCGGCAAAGCGGCAAATTTCGATAATTCCTTGCTGCCGGTCGTGAGGAGGATGTTCCCCTCCGTGCCGGACAGGAAGCGGACGGCTTCGTCCGTATTCTCTGCGAACACCGCGTCCTCCGGCGCTTCAGACGCGCCGCGCAGCAGCCGCCAGTGCTCTACTCCGGCCGCTTCACAGGCGGCCGCGATGCTCCTTGTGATCGACGCGGCGTAGGGATGCGTGGCATCGATCACCAGATCAAAGCGTTCGGCCTGCAGCAGAGCTCCGATCTCCCCGACCGGCAGGGGCCGGGCCGAGACGGTCAGGTTTTCGCCCTCCGGCAGGAGGGTCTGGCCGTATTCCGTGGCGACGCAGGCCGTCACGCGGCAGGGCTGCGTATTTAAAAATTCGACCAGCTCGCGGCCCTCCGTCGTGCCGCCGAAGACACAGAGCTTATACATCGCGGTATCCCCTCGGTGTGATAAAATTCCCGCCGACCGCCTGCGCGGCGGCGTTGCCGATAAAGACGGTGCAGAACATGTCGGCCTGCGCCGTTTTGAGTTCGCCGAGCGTCAGCACGCGGCGGCTCTCGCCCTCGCGGCCGATGCAGCGGACGATGCCGCAGAGCCGGTCCTCCGGCAGTACGTGGAGCAAAATCCCGCACGCGCGGTGCAGGTGCTCCGGCCGGCCGTGGCTGGCGGGGTTATATAAGACGATGGTCAGATCCGCCTCAGCGGCGCACAGCAGCCGCTTTTCGATCGTTTCCCACGGCGTGAGGCGGTCGGAAAGGCTGACGACGGCAAAATCATGCGTCAGCGGCGCACCCAGCAGCGCGCCGCCGCTGCACGCGGCGGTGAGGCCGGGGATGGCCTCCACCTCCGGCTCCTGCGCCTCGCCGCGCAGCTGATAGACCAGCGCGGCCATGCCGTAGATGCCGCTGTCGCCGGAGCAGACCAGGCAGACGGTCTTCCCTGCCGCGGCCAGCTCGAGCGCCATGCGGCAGCGTTTGGCCTCCTGCGTCATGGGGGTGGCAAGCAGCTCTTTGCCGGGATAGCGGTCCTTGACCAGGTCGACGTAGACCGGGTAGCCCACGATCACGTCGCACGCGGCCAGCGCGCGGTCGGCGCGGATGGTCATATTTTCAAAGTTACCGGGGCCGATGCCCACGATCTGTACCTTACCCAAAGCGTACCTCCCAAGGTTCCTCGGCGACGGCGACGGTCACGCCGCCCAGCGCCTGTTTTTGCACCAGCAGCCGCCCGCCGCCATAGAGCGCCGCGCGCTCACAGACGTTATCCACGCCCGTGACGGAGGCGACGAAGCGCGAGCCCGTAAAGCTGCCCGGTACGGCGCGCAGCTGCGCCGCGGAATAAAACCGGGCCTGCCAGCCGTTTACGCGGCAGGCGGCGAGCAGCCCCGGCTCGTCCTGCTTGAGGTCGATCGACGAGACGCCGGAGATGGCGGCCAGCGCCAGCCGGTTCTCCCGGAAGACCTGCCGGACGGCAGTCTCGATGGCCGCCTGCTCCGTCCCGCGGCGGCAGCCGAGGCCGACGCGGAGCTTTCTGGGGATGAGGCGGAGCGTCACGCCGAACGGCGATTCGGTCCGGCAGCCGATGTAGACGCCGAACGGACCCTCCGCCGCGGCAACCACGCCGCCGGGCAGGGGCGGGCAGACCGGAAACTCGCTGCAAAGCGGCAGATCGTGCTCCAAAATTTCAGCCGCAAAGCGTTTGGCAAGCGCAAAGTCTTCGATCGCGCAGCCGTTCTGCGCGGCCCAGGCATCGACGGCGAATTTCCCGTTCACGTCCGTCGCGGTGGTGATGACGGCTTTCGCGCCGAGGGCGCCGGCCAGACGCGCGGCCAGCGCGTTCGCGCCGCCGATGTGGCCGGAGAGGAGCGGAATGACGAAGCTTGCACGCTCGTCGAGGCACAAAACGGCCGGGTCCGTCTTTTTATCGCGGACGAAGGGCGCGATGCTCCGCACCGCGACGCCGCAGGCGCCGACAAAGATCAGCGCGTCCATATTGGCAAAGGCCTCGCCATAGACGCCCGCGCCCAGCGCGGCAAAGCCCGGCGCTTCGAGCCGGGGCGGCGCATAGCAGCAGCGCTCCGCCTCCGGCAGAGCCCGGCAGACGCGCCCGGCCGTCTGGCAGCCCGCGCGGGTGTAGGCAAAGACGGCGAGCTTCATTGCGTCGCCTCCCGGAATTCGGTCGTGAAGCCCGGGTGGTACAGGAGCGACCGCAGATAGGTGTCTCCCAGACACCCGCCCACGACGATCAAAGACGTCTTGGTCAGGCCGTTTTCCGTCACAGTCCTGTGGAGCGTGCCGACGGTGCAGCGGAAGATCTTCTCCTCCGGCCACGTCGCCTTGTACACGACGGCGGCCGGGGTCTGCGCTTCATAGCCACCCGCGAGCAGGTCCTCCTGCAGCTTTTCGGTAAGCGAGGTGCTGAGGAAGAGCACCATCGTCGCCCGGTGGGCGGCCAGGGCGCGGATGGACTCGCGCGCCGGGACAGGCGTGCGGCCCGCCGCTCTTGTTATAATAACCGTTTGGCTGACATCCGGCAAGGTGTATTCTGCTTTTAATGCCGCGGCCGCGCCGCAGAAGGCACTCACACCCGGGCAGACGTCATAGGCGATGCCGAGCGCTTCCAGCTCGTCAAACTGCTCGCGCACCGCGCCGTAGATGCTGGAGTCGCCGGTGTGCAGGCGGACAGTCGTCTTCCCCGCCGCTTCGGCGGCGCGGATGACGGCGATGACCTCCTCGAGGGTCATTTTCGCGCTGTTATGGATCTCGCAGCCCGGCTTCGTGTAGGACAAAAGCGCCGGGTTCACCAGCGAGCCCGCGTAGATGACCACGTCCGCCTCGCCGAGGAGCCTTGCTCCGCGCACGGTGATGAGATCGGCCGCGCCGCTCCCGGCGCCGACAAAATGTACCATTTCAGTTCTCCTTTATTTTCTCCAACAGTGCCTGCGCCTGTGCGGTCTGGCACAGGCAGCCGTATTCCTTTGAAAAAACGATCGCGCCGGCGGCCATCGGCCCGCATTTGTGCCGCAGCTGGACCTCGATGCGCTCTGCCAGCCGGGAAAGAAGCGGCGCATACAGCCCCTCCTCCCGCAAGATGCGCAGCGCGTCGTCGCACATGACGCAAAGCAGCAGCTCCTGCGTCTTCTCCTGCCGCAGCCCCAGCGCCGCGGCGTGGGCGGCCAGCAGCTCCATGCGGCAGTCGCCGAAGCGTGAATGCGTGTTCCACATCCCGCCCGCGAGCTTCACGAGCTTGCCGATATGCCCGACGAGCAGCGCACCCCGGAAGCCCAGCTCCCGGCAGCTTTCCAGCGCGTCGCCGATGAAGTTGCTGGTCAGGACGGCCGTCTTCGGGTCGAGGCCGATGGAGCCGCGGATGTAGTCCGCGCCGTAGTTGCCGGGGGTCAGCAGGATATAGTCGGCCCCGTCCGCCCGCCGCTGGCGCAGCTCGACGCGGATGGTGTCGACGAGCGCCTGTTCGCTCATGGGCTCGACGATGCCGGTCGTGCCGAGGATGGAGATGCCGCCGGTGATGCCGAGGCGGGGATTGAAGGTCTTCTGGGCCAGTGCCTCGCCCGCCGGCACGGAAATGACGACCGACAATCCGCCGGGAAACTCGCACAGGCGCATGATCGCCCGCACGTTCTCTTCGATCATACGGCGGGGGACGGAATTGATGGCCGCCGCGCCTAC
>OGNB01000878.1_pt1 | contig 19579 bp, 15 predicted proteins | sample 1573301 | NCBI WGS metagenome assembly OGNB01 (sample SAMEA2581914, study PRJEB24529) | metagenome | biome: Human gut stool | place: China | collected 2011
GTTCGGAGCGCTTTCAGGAGCTGACAGATTCCTAAAAAATCAATGTTTGGATTCATAAGATTCTCCTTCAGCCACGGGGCGGCTCTGATTGCGCAGAGCCGCCCCTGCTTTTGAAATTTTGATGCTTGCTCCTGTTCGACGCTTCTTCCCGGAGCCAAGGCAGCGGCTGAACGGCGGCTGGCGCCGCTCACGGGTCTTGCACCCCTCCGAGGATCTCTCCGAGCTGCCCCCATTGCGTGAAGCTGTGGCTGGGCAGGAGTACCATTGTCCACGGATGAGATCACGGCAAAACAGCTTGCCAAAGCTGCTTTTGGATGGATGGGTACCGCTCGTCACCTTATTGGACCGTCTTTATGCAGCTTCCTGCACAGGTGGTCTTCGCGCATCCTCCGCATCGCTGTTCCTTTTCAGGCTCATCCGCTTGATGTCATTCAGTCGCTGGATATGTACTTTTCAAGCTGCACGAGGCGGACTGAAAATGTCCCCTCATTACTGATAGGGATAAAATCGCGACTTTTTACAACCTCATTTGAAAAATTTTTTAATTTCTTTCAAAATTCCTCGTTCGCCCTTGCTGACGGCCTGCTGTCCGATATGCATGATCCTTGCCACCTCCTGCTGCGTTTTCTGATACTGATACCGCAGCGTCAGCAGGATTTTCTTTTCCATGGATAAGCTTGAAATCGCTTTGTGCAGCCGTGGATTTTCGATCTGGTCAATCCAGCCAAGGAGATTGCGCTTTGCCAGCGCATCCTCTATTTCTTCGTTTTCCAGATTCACAGAGAAAAGTCGATAAGCGCTACGATCGTATCCAGCGGATGCACGTTCCACCATTGAATCCAGTGACTCATGTAAATCGTAGTATTCTGCATCTTCCTCCTGCTCCTTTTTACGCTCACAGGCAATATAGCGATTGAAATAATGTTCTGGATTGCGGATTTCCTCCGCTTTTGTTCTGCGCCTTGACATGGCGTTTCCTCCGTTCTTTTGAAATTTTGAGAAAACCAAAATTTCAAAAGCGGAGGAGCGCGGGGCTGGAAACAAAAAGCAGCTATCGGCGTACATCTTCCATTTTTGGCAGATATGCACTGATAGCTGTTAGTTTTTGCATCCGGTAGTGTATGTCGTGCGTATGCGGGGTTCTTTTTGCATCCTGCAGCAGTTTTTGGGGTCAAATGCCATGCTACAGTATGCTGGTTAGCTGGTCACCGCAAGAAGCGGCGTTGCCACTTCCATATCCCCACAGAACGCATAAAACACTCCATTCCCAGCGGAAATGGAGTGCCTAGGGTCATACAGGTAGACTCCCAACTCCGCCGTTTTTTTATATGGCGGAAACGGGAGTATCCTTTATATACTCTATTGGTGGTTTTATTTCGCCACCTATAGAGCATTTTCTGGTTGGGTTATTTCATGTAGAATATCGTAGACGGAGGTGATCTATCGGTGGTAGAATTACATGAGCCGGTTTCTGAGCGGATCGGCAGGATTTTGCGGGAATACCGTGAAGCGCAGGGACTGACCCGGCAGCAGCTTTCTGAAAAAAGTACAGTCAGTGACCGACAGATCTCCGCGATCGAGCTGGGCGAAAAGGGACCGAGCATGAACTCGTTAGAACTGCTTCTGCGCAGTCTCGGTCTTTCTGCCGATCAGATATTTTATCCAGAACTGACCGAAGCTGATCCGATGATGACACAAATTACGCATTTGGCTGCAACCTGCACGGAGCAGCAAAAGAGGATGGTCGTTAGATTCATCCGTATGCTTCAGGACGAAAACTACGGGGATTAAAAATAGCGGTGTTCGCCGGAACACCGCTATTTCTCTACCTATCTGATATATCGTTTTACAACTTGTAACAGTTCCTGCGCAAGAAGCTGTTCAGAAGTTTCGCTCAGTAAGGTCTGCACCATTTCGTATTCTACAACGCCATCAAGCAGTGTATCCACAGATACATAAAACGCATTTGCTAATCTCAGGCATAAAATCAAGTTTGGACGAGCCTCACCGCGTTCAATTCTGGAGATTTGCTTTTGGTCACTGTCTATTTGTTCTGCGAGTTCGTGTTGTGAAAGCTTCCGCTGCTTTCGCAGTTTTCGCACATTTTCTCCAAGTTGAACGTATAACAAATGATCGGAGTGTATGTATTCTTCCTTATATTTTGTCATCTGTTATCACTAGTTTGTCATATTTTTACTCACTTGTAAACGCGCATATTAAGGTAATTTGGAGAATTTTCAGGTTAATTCAGAGGTATTATTCTGTAATCGCAAGTTTGTGACAGCAACCGCTACCGAGCGCTGCTTCAATGGCAGTCTTGAACTGCTCAAACTTCTCATTCGGCACGAAGGCGAGCGCCGTTCCTGCGAAGCCGCCGCCGTGGACGCGGACAGCACCTTCGCCCGCGAGAAGCTGCTGGCAGAGCGCGATTGTGAACGCCATGTCCTGCTTCTCGACGTACCCCGCCGGGGTCACGTTCTGCAAAAGCGTCCACGACGCCATACCGGACTCATTGACGTAGTGCAAAAACGCATCAAAATTGTCGTTCTTCAGCGCCCGGACTTGAAGCTGCACGCGCTTGTTTTCGTTGAAGAAGTGGATCGCGCGCAGCACCGCGCGGTCGCCGGTTTCTTTCCGGACTTCGGCGATTTTTTCGTAGAATTCCTTTTCATCAACTTCGCGCAAAGCTTCCTTGCCAAAGAACTTCGCGACCTGTTTCATTTCTGCTGGAATCGCCACATATTCGTCGGTCAGATCGGCATGATCCGCGCCAGAATCAATGGTGCAGAGGGTATAACCTGAATGTGCAAAGTCGTAATCGACCTTCTCGACGATCGGCGTTTTCGGGTCGCTGAAATCAATGAACACTAGGCCACCGACGCTCGACGCCATTTGATCCATCAAACCGGATGGCTTTCCGTAATAGACGTTCTCCGCATACTGTCCGATCTGCGCGATTTCAATGGCGGAAACCGCATTGTCGGCGAACAGGCCGTTCAGGATGCGGCCGATCAGGACTTCGAACGCTGCCGAGCTGGACAGCCCCGAGCCGGGCAGCACGGTCGACTTGACTTTTGCGTCAAAACCGGCGAGCTTGTAGCCGTGCCGGGCAAACGACGCCGCCACGCCGCGAATCAGCGCCGCAGTCGTATTCCTTTCAGATTCCTTTGCGTTCAGGTCGCCAAGGTCAATCTCAACCGGCCTATATCCCTCAGAATCGACGCGGATAACGTTCGTGCCGTTGAGCGTCACCTCCGCCGTCGTGGTCATATCGACCGCCGCCGCGATCACGCACCCGTGCTGGTGGTCGGTGTGGTTGCCGCCGATCTCCGTGCGCCCCGGCGCGGAAAAATGATATACTTTATCCATTCTGAACCTCCGTCAGGAACTTTTTGAGGTGTTCACGGCCCTCTGCCGTGCATTTGTAGACGCCCGCGCATTCAAGGACTTTGGCAAACACCTGTCCGATCTCATCCTTGATGATTTCCTCGGCATTGTCCGCATTGAACTCTGGATGCCGGCCCATGAATTCCTCTGCCCAATCCGCATGCTTGGCAAGCGTTTCGGACGCTCTGAGGTCTTCACCGTTCAGGAGTGCCTCTTTGAGGTCAGCCATCTCTTTTTTCAGCCGTCCCGGCAGGATCGCCAGACCCATAACTTCGATCAGGCCGATGTTCTCCTTCTTGATGTGATGCAGCTCCTCATGCGGATGATAGATGCCCATCGGATGCTCTTTCGTGGTCAGGTTGTTGCGGAGTACGAGGTCAAGCTCATACTTGCCGTTCCGCATCCGCGCGATCGGCGTGATCGTGTTGTGCGGCTCGCCGCCTGTCTCGGCGAAGATCATTGCGTCGGGGTCGCTGTACTTGCGCCATTTCGCAAGGATTCTGCCTGCGAGGTCACAGAGCTGGTTTTTGTTTTCCGAGTTCAGGCGCAGCACCGTCATCGGATATTTCACGACGCAGCAGTCCACATTCTCAAAGCCCGGAACCTCAAAGCCAAATTCCTTTTCTGCCTTCTCCATCGGGAACGTATGGTGTCCGCCCTGAAAATGCTCGTGCGCCAGAATACTGCCGCCGACAATGGGCAGGTCGGCATTGCTGCCGAGGAAATAGTGCGGGAACTGCTCGACAAAGCTGAACAGCTTGTCGAACGCCGAGCGGTCAATCACCATCGGCGTATGTTGCGTGTTCATGACGATGGCGGGTTCATTATAGTAGACGTAAGGCGAGTATTGGAAGCCCCATGGCTGGCCGTTCACGGTCACGGGCATGACGCGCAGATTCTGCCGCGCCGGGTGCGAGATCGTGCCCGCGTAGCCGACGTTTTCGACGCAGAGCAGGCACTTGGGGTAGCCAGACGCTTTTTTCAGCTTTGCCGCCGCGATATCGCGCGGGTCTTTCTCCGGCTTGGACAGGTTGATGGAGATTTCCAACTCACCGTACTTCGTCTTCGTCGTCCAATGCTCATCCTTTGCGATACGGTCTCTACGAATATAGTTGCAGTCCTGGCTCAGCTTATAGAAGTAGTCGGTCTCCGCTTTCGGACTTTCCGCGTAGAGCGACCAGAACTTCCGCACAACCTCCGACGGCCGCGGTGTCACGCAGCCCATGAGCCGCGTGTCAAACAGGTCGCGCTCCGCAATCGTGTCGTGGATCTGTCCCTGTTCCGCCGCATAGTCACAGAGGATGTTCAGACATTCCGGAAAACCGTAATGCTCTTTCTGCTTTCCGTAGCTCTCGAGCTTCAGCTCCGCAAGCAGACCGTTCCGCGCGAATGTCTCGTCCAGCGGATGCAGCAGGTCGCAGTCCTTCGCGTAATCGAGCAGCGAGTCTAAAGCTGCAAAAACGGTGTTTATCATCATATTCTTCATCTGATTGAGAATGCAAAAGACGTCGTGTGATGATAAAGATCTCCTGCTCGTAAAATCGGCTTTTCAAAAATCTCGCACGCCATAGCGTTTGGATAATACTGTGTTTCTAGGCAGATCGCATCGCGCTTATGATACGCTGCACCATACTTGCCAATGCGGTCTGTCAGGAAATTTCCGGAGTAGACCTGTAACCCCGGCATGGTCGTAGTTACCGTCATCTCAATACCCGTCTCTTTGGAATACAGCTGCGCCGCATTTTCTCCTTCTAAGCAAAAATTATGATCGATACCACCACAGTTTTGGAGTTGGATGTCGTCCTGCGCAATATCACGCCCGATTTCTTTTTCCGTTTTGAAATCAAACGGCGTATTTACAACCGAAAGCAACCGTCCCGTTGGTAAGCATCCCGCATCGTTTTCAAGGAATCGCTCCGCGTTGATACGAAGCAGATGGTTAAGAACTGTTCCTTTCCCGCTCAGATTGAAATATGTATGATTTGTCAGATTGCAGAGTGTATCTGCGTCTGACTGTGCCTGATAGTCCAACGTCAGTGTGCTTCCGTGAATCAAATAGGTGACGCTGACGTGCAGCGTGCCGGGATAACCTTCTTCGCCATCCGGTGAGACTCGGGAAAACCGCAGACCGTTTTCTACTTCTTCCGCTTGCCAGATGTAACTATTGAAACCGCGCTGGCCGCCATGCAGGTGGTTTTCACCGTCATTCTTATAAAGCGAATAGGTATTACCGTTCAGTGTGAATCTGGCACCGCCGATCCGGTTACCTATACGTCCAATGCACGCGCCAAAATAGCCGTCGTTATCTTCGTACTCCCGGATCGTATCGTAGCCCAATACCACATCGACCCATTTACCGTCGTTGTCCTTCACAAATAAGGACTGTACGGTCGCACCATAATCGAGCAACTTTACACGCAAATCCGGCGTGTAAATTGTGTAGCAGCTAACGGACTTGCCCTGTTTTGTGGCGCCAAATGTACTTTTTTCAATCTTCATAGCCATGCGGATGCTCCTTGTGCCAGTTCCATGCAGAACCGATGATCGTCTCGATATCGTCGTACTTCGGCTTCCAACCGAGGACGGTCTTTGCTTTTTCAGACGACGCAACTAACTGTGCCGGGTCACCGGCTCTTCTTGCCGCCATTTCGCACTTGATGGGCTTACCGACGACCTTCTCCGCCGTGTCAATGATCTCCTTGACGGTGAATCCGACGCCGTTCATCAGATATTCGGCAGCTAAGATGTGCGCGGACGCGAGGTCGGTGACGTGGATGTAATCGCGGACGCAGGTGCCGTCGCGCGTGGGATAATCGTCGCCAAAGATGGACACATGGTCGCGCTGGCCGTTCGGAACCTGCAGGACGATGGGGATCAGGTGCGTTTCGGGGTTATGGGCCTCGCCGATCTTGCCGGACATATGCGCACCGCAGGCGTTGAAGTAGCGCAGCGCGACAAAATGAATCCCGTGCGCGACGGATGCCCAGTAGAACATCCGCTCCATCGCCAGCTTCGTGTCGCCGTAGCAGTTCGTGGGATGCGTCGGGTCTGTTTCCAGAATCGGCACACGCTGCGGCTCGCCATAGGTCGCAGCTGTGGACGAGAACACGATGTACTTCACGCCGTGCTCGATCATCGATTGCAGCATCGTCCGCGTGCCGCCGAGGTTGTTGTCGTAATATTTCAGCGGATTGACCATGCTCTCGCCGACCTGCGAGTTCGCGGCAAAGTGGATGACCGCGTCGATCTTCTCGCTGGAAAAGACATGATCGCAGAACGCCTTATCTCGGATGTCGCCCTGATAAAACCGTGCCTTCGGATGTACCGCCTTGCGGAAACCGGTTTCCAGATTGTCCGCCACAACGACATCATAGCCGTTGTCAATGAGTTCGTAAACCGTGTGGCTGCCAATGTAGCCCGCGCCGCCGAGTACTAAGATTGTTTTCAACGCCGTTCACCTCATTTCGGATTTTCAAAAATCTCTTTCACTTTGTCTGCATCCAGCTTCGGGAAATGATTTGCATCTGCCAGCCCATTGATCTCCTGCATAACATCTGTCAGTTGCGTATAGCAGTAGCCAGAAATACGCGGATGATCTGCAATTGGCTGTGTTACGTTGCGAATTCTTGCGAGAAGTGTTTCCTTACTATTGGCGGTCTCATTATACCCCCATGCGCCATCCTGATCTTTTCCAAATGCAATACCGCCAAATTCAGAAAGGATGATCGGTTGTCCTGCAAAAGCATAGCCATCGGCATAGATTTTTCGCCTTTGCGCATCTCTTTGAAGGAGCGTATCCATATCACGATACTTTTTCAAGAATGCTTCGCCATCTCCATAGTAGTCATGAATTCCACAGATATCCGAAGTCACCTGTTCCCAGCCGTCATTTGTACTTACAAGCCGGGTGTTGTCTATTGCTTTTGTCAGATAATAGGCAGACTCCGCAAAGTTCTTTTGTCTGGAATCTGTCAACACATTACGGATTCCCCAGGATTCGTTAAACGGAACCCATGTCATAATGCAGGGATAATTATACAGCTGTGAAACCACAGCCATCCACTCCGCAGTAAATGCAGTAATCTCATTTGTGCAGAAGGCATAGCTGCTCGGCATTTCCGCCCACACGAGCAAGCCAAGCTGATCCGCCCAGTAATAGTATCGTTCATCTTCGATCTTCTGATGTTTTCTAGCGCCATTAAATCCGAAAGCCTTTGTGAGCAGTATATCATTCTTTAAGCCCTCATTCTCCAGTGGCGTCATGAGACTATCCCGCCAATAGCCCTGATCCAGCACAAGACGTACATAGTATGGCTTGTTGTTTAAGTAAATCTCGCCGTTTCGTGCTTCAATCTTCCGCATCCCAAAGTACGTCTGCACATCGTCACAATCTCCGCATGGGTCCTCAATGGTAAGAAACAGGTCAAATAATTCAGGCCGCTCCGGCGTCCAGTAGTGCAGCTCATCCACATAATCCGGCTCTTCGATTGCTATTTTTTCGATAATTCGGTTTGATTTTGGGAAAATTGTTTTTTGAAGTACTACGTCTTTATGATACTGAACCTCCACATGAGCCTTTACTCCTTGGACATATCGACTGATTTCCAGTTCAAGCACAACTTCTTTCCGGTCAATGTCCGGCGTAATTCGTATGGACGATAAATGTGTTTTCGGCACAACTTCTAACCATACGCTTTTCCAGATTCCTGTTGTCTGCGTATACCAGCAGCGATCAATGATATCATTCGGAGCCTGTTTGCCCTGTGGTTTGCTCCAATCATGCACATCGCAGACCCGCAGACTGACGGTATTATCCCCATCATGCAGATACTTTGAAATTTCAAACGAAGCGCGGACATTTCCGCCGCAGTGGTGCCCGATATGTATCTCATTGATCCATAAATCAAATTCATAATCCACTCCTTCAAAGTGAAGCAGAACCTGTTTATTACGCCATGCTTCTACGAACGGAAGCTGACGCTTATACCAGACGACCGGATGGTAACCTTTGTCTCCAATGCCGCTTTGCTTAGATTGGTAGCAATAAGGAACCATAATCGTAGAAGCAAGCGTTTTTTGTTCCCAATGCTCACAAATTCCCTCATCTTTATCATCAAACGCAAATTGCCATGCGCCGTTCAAATTTTTCCATTCAACCCGGTACAGTGCCGGACGCGGATGATCCATCGGTATCTCGTTTCGCTTCATGCAAGTTCCTCCAAAAAAGAAAAATTAAAGGCTATCGATTCTTACGCTTACTGCATCGTAACGTTACGATACATCATATTTTACATTTACTAAAATCAACTTGTCAATCGCTGTATTGACCAAAAAATGATGTATGGTTTTTTCATGTTTCACAATCATACGGAAAGTCACGTATTTACCACATCTGCCAGTGCTGCATTTGACAAAATTGTGCATCGCAAGATTTTCGTCAAATGTGACAAAATAAATAGTCAATATTTTTTGAAAATGAGAATTGACGGTTTCGTAATTGCAACAGTATAATTAAGAAAATTGTAACGTTACGAGGATTCGAAATGGTAACGATCAAAGAAGTAGCAAAATTGGCAGGCGTATCGCCTACGACTGCTTCTTATGCTTTAAATAATAGGCCCGAAGTCAAAGAGGCAACCCGGAACAAGGTGCAGTGGGCAGCCAAGCAGCTCAATTATGTGCCAAACAAATTAGCGCAAAGCATTCGAAACGGCAAATCAAATACGATCATGGTTGTCACAAGCGAAAGCATTGATTGTGGGAACACGTTTTCCGCTGAATTTCTCGGCATTTTATCAGGTGCTAAGCAATTGAACTATGACGTTCTCGTGAAACTCGTTAATTCGCAGAGTATTCGTGACAATGAAATTGATGACCTGACCGGAAGTTTTTGTGATGGTCATCTGCTTTTGGGAAACCACCTTGATCGTATAGCTCAGGTACTTACAGAACGAGATAAAAAGTGCATCATGTTATCTTCGCATTCTGATGCGCCCATTTGCCAAGTGAACTCCGACGGCCGCTTATGGATTCGAAAGATTACAGAACACATCATTGCGCATGGCAGAAAGAAAGCCGCGTATTTTTGCTATGAACTTGGTACTGTAGAAGAAAACTTGCGCTATTTGGGTTATTGCGATGCAATTGCAGAAAACGCGAGCGGGCAGGAGCCATTGCTGTTTTGCTGCGGTCCAAATGGCGCTGAGCTTTCAACGAAAGTTCAGGAAGCGATTCTTGCGGGTTGTGACGCAATCGTCTGCTGGAACGATTTTCTCGCAGTACAGGTTATAGAGCAGTTGCATTCCTTCGGGCATTGCGTCCCACAGCAGATTGCGGTAACCGGCTTCGATGACAATTTGTCGTATTCAAATTCAATTTATCACCTGACTACTGTTCGGCAGGATTTTCGCTTAAAGGGTGAAACTGCAATAAAAGAACTGGTAGACCAAATTAACGGTAAGATACCGTTGGGACGCAACATCTTTGTCAATTGTTCGCTTGTCGAACGCAGCAGTACAGGATAGAAATTTTTGCTCTTTTTCAGTAAGAGCAAAAATTTGCTTTGAAAATCGTAACGTTAAGATTCCCGGAATAACGACTAATTTCAGCGTTTCATCTCTTTTTGTGCACCCATTTGTTTGCGGGCTTTCGTTCTAATATAAAGCGCCCATTTCTTTTGAAGTCCTACAGAGTGGCACTCTGTTGAACGTACTGTGATTATGAATCATCATGATGCTATCGGGACTAAGCAGTGCATGATTATAATGACAGAATAATAATTAAAATGGAGGAAAATTCAATGAAAAAGAGTATCGCGATTCTTCTTTGCGCGATTCTTCTGGTGTCCCTGTTCTCTGCCTGCAGCGCCAAACCGGCAGAGGCGGAACAGCCTGAGGCTGCCACGACGCCTGCCGCAGAGTCTCAGCCGCAGCAGGAGCAGGCAGAAGAACCCGCCGCAGCAAGCACCGAGAAAACGGTGATTACCTTCTGGAATGGTTTTACCGGTACTGATGGCGATGTGCTGAAGGAGATCGTTGCGGAGTACAACGCCACCAATACGCTGAACGTTGAAATTCAGGTGGAGATCATGTCCTGGGACAGCCTCTATCAGAAACTGGCAACTGCGCTTCCTGTAGGCGAAGGTCCTGACATCATTGCATACAACACAGAGTACATTGCCAGCTATGCAGAATCTGGCGCATTGGCAGTCATCAACGATCTGTATGAGACTGGCGGCATGGATGCAAAAGCCATTCCTGCGGCGATGGAAGAAAACCTGAAATACAACGGCGAATACTATGGTGTCCCGTGCAACATGGCAACACTGCTGCTGTATTACAACAAGGATCTGTTTGCTGCGGCAGGACTTGACCCCGAAGCGCCTCCCACGACCTGGGACGAATTGGAGTCTGCGGCTCTGGCCCTGACGAAGGAAGTTGACGGCGAACAGCAGTACGGCTTCGGTATGGCTACGAACAACACCATCCAGATGTGGCCCATCATGATCTGGGCTGGCGGCGGCGACTTTATCGGCGAGGACGGAAAGTCCGTGTTCAACAGCAAGGAAAATGTCGACACGATCACCCGCTGGTCGAAGCTTATCAAGGAAGACGGTATTGCTCCTGCGGTTATGACTGGCGCTGACATTGACAACCTGTTTGCAGCCGGTAAGCTCGGTATGTACTTCTGCGGTCCGTGGGCAACTGGCACGTTCGATGCCGCTGGAATCAACTATGGGCTTGCTGCCTGCCCCGCTGGTCCTGCTGGTCCCGCGACGCTCGGCACTGGCGTTGCTATGGTAATGACGGCAGACAGCAAAAATAAGGACGGCGTTTATGACTTCTTCAAATACTGGAACAGCACAGAGGCACAGGTCAAGTGGTCTCTGGATGTTGGCTATCCGCTGACCAATACGACCGTCAGTTCCGATAGCCGTCTTGCGGCAAACCCGAATATTGCCGCATTCTCTGACGCTGGCGAGTATGCACATTTCTATCTGCAGCAGTTGACCTGCTTCAGCGAGATTGACGCTGATATCATTACGCCGGCAATTGAGGAGATTCTTTTAACCGATGCAGATGTTCAGGAAGTGCTGGATCGTGCTGCTGAACAGATGGACGCGTTAACCGGTAACTAATGGATTGCAGCCAGAGAAGAGTCCCGCTTCTCTGGCTGTATTACAAAGGAGTGTATAAAAATGTTCCGAACATCAAAAATATTGTCACAGGAAAAGGTTCAGGCCCGCGCAGGTAGGCTTTTCATTGCTCCGTCAATGACGGTTTTTACGCTTTTCGTATTTATACCACTAATTGCATCATTTGTATTCAGCTTTTTGAAAACAAATCTGATGTTCCGGAATATGGACTTTGTTGGTTTCAGCAATTATGCCAAAATGTTTGCTGATTCCCGTTTCTGGAATGCTCTCGGCAATACAGTCTACTATACTGTATGTGTTGTCCCGGCGCAGGTCATTCTCGCGCTGTTGGTTGCGGTTGTGTTAAAACGTCAGACAAGAGTCAACAATTTTTTCAAATCGGTATATTTCCTTCCGGCGATTTGTTCCATGACTGTGATCGCGATCATCTGGTCCTTTTTGCTCAATAAAGATATCAGTATTATTGGATACTACTTAAATAAAATCGGTATCAAAATGCCGGATTTGCTGAACAATCCAAAGCTTGCAATGCCTACCGTTATTGGCGTTGGAATATGGAAGAACCTCGGCTTCAATATGGTTATTTTGATTGCCGGTCTTCAAGGAATCTCCGATACTTACTATGAAGCTGCAGATATTGACGGAGCTTCTTCATGGGTCAAGCTTACACGTATCACCATTCCCATGCTGATGCCCACACTGACATTTGTTACTGTCAACAGTGTTATTTCGTCTTTCCAAATATTCGATCAGGTTTATGTTATGACGCAGGGCGGTCCGCTTTTCAAAACAGAAACTGTCGTACAATACATCTATACAAACGCAATCACAAAAAGCAATATCGGCTACGCTTCAGCAGTGGCCGTTGTGATGTTAATCATTACGTTGAGCGCTTCTTTGCTCCTGTTCAAGTATATGAAACAGGATGAAGACCAGCTTTCTTAGGAGGACGTTATGAAGAAAGTAACAATAGGAAACATCATTAGTAAAATTCTATTGATTGCGCTTTTGGTGATCATCCTCTATCCGTTCATCTGGATGCTGTGCTCATCGTTCAAAACCGAAGCCGACATTATGAGCTACCCACCGAAGCTTTTTTGGCGTGCGTTTACAACGGAAGCGTATGAAAATATATGGGCGAGAATTCCGTTCCTCCGCTATTATGGAAATACGCTCCTTTTTGCCGGAGGCGTTACAATAATCTCTCTAACCTTTGATACTATGGCCGGATACGCATTTGCGCGGCTGAGGTTTAAGGGAAAAAACTTTCTATTTGCGCTTGTACTGGTTACGCTGATGATCCCATTTCAGGTTATCATGATCCCACTGTTCTATGAAATGTTTAAGCTGAACCTGCTGAATACATTTATTGGCCTGATCTTGCCCAGAGCGACCAACGCGTTTGGTATCTTTATGATGCGGCAGTTTTTTGTCTCGCTTCCGAAAGGCTTGGAAGAGGCCGCTCGCCTTGATGGGTGCAGCGAGTTTACGATTTTTCGAAAAATCATGCTGCCTTTGTGCAAACCAGCAGTGATTTCTCTGGCAATCTTCCACTTCATGTATAACTGGAACGATCTGCTGTATCCATTGATTTTAACAACTCGAACGGAAATGCGGACTCTGCCGGCAGGACTTGCTACGTTTATGGGAACCCATGTGATTGAGCACAATGTACTGATGGCTGGCGGCGTTCTTGCAATTTTACCGATCTTTATAGCGTATTGCTTCGCACAAAAATACTTTGTGCAAGGTATTGCAATGACCGGAATGAAGGGGTGAGTTTACATTGCCGAAGAGCATTTCCCTGCAAATTGATACTACAAAATGTGTGATCCGTCTCTCGCCCTTTTTGTTTGGCCACTTTATCGAAAATATGTATGACTGTATTGACCCGGGGCTGCATGCACAGCTGCTCACATCCAGAGGGTTTGAATACCCGGATTCCAACAAAGACGGCGTTTCAGATCCGTGGTTTCCGGTAGGACATGGCGAATACAGCATAGATCGTACTCGTTCCATTTCTCCGTCGAATTCTCAAAGAATCAAGTGTGGGTTAAAAAATGGTTTCTGTGGTATATCTCAAAACGGTCTCGCTTTGCATGAATTGGAAACCTATATCGGTTCGTTCTGGATATACGCAGAAACGAATGCGCTGGTTGAGGTTCAGGTATTGACAGAGGACAACGCAGCCGTTTATGCAGGAACATTTTCTACAGATATCGATAAGTGGACAAAACAGGTGTTTCATTTTACCTCTTTGAAAGAACAATGTGCAAGAATTCTCTTTCTTGTGCATGGCACAGCAGAAATATGGCTTGATCAGGTTTCACTTTCTCCTCAAAATGCACCTTGCAAGGTCTGGCCTAACGTTCTTTCCTATATCAAAAATCTGAATCCCACAATTCTGCGTTTCCCCGGCGGTTGTTTTGCGGATTGTTACCATTGGATGGATGGAATTGGTGATCCGGATCTTCGCCCGGCGCGTCCAAATTTGCATTGGGGCGGTACAGAGGAAAACGGCTTTGGAACAGATGAGTTTCTCACGCTTTGTTCAGAAATCGGTGCAGAGCCGATGATTTGTGTCAACTTTGGTTCAGGCACGCCCGAAGAAGCTGCTGCGTGGGTTGAATACTGTAATGGACCTGCCGATAGCCGATATGGTGCGCTCCGCGCTGCAAATGGTCACGCAGCACCTTACGGCGTGAAATATTGGGATATCGGGAATGAGGCTTTCGCTGAATGGGAAATTGGCCATTGCGATGCAGATGCTTATTGCGAGAAGTTTCAGCAGTTTGCGACTGCGATGCGCCAGATTGATTCAGGTATTAAACTGATCGCGTGCGGTGGCGACGGAAACAGTTCCGACCAGAGCTGGAACGAAACACTGTGCCAGCAGTTAGGAAATACCGCCGACTATCTTGGCATTCACAACTACACACCTTTAACAGGGAAAAAGTTTGCTGATCCAAAGCTCCAATACTATGCAGTAGCCGCAGCCCCGGTTCAATACGAACTTCGAATGCGTGAGACCCAACAAGTATTACAGTCGTACCCAGGTCAAATGATGCTCGCGGTTACGGAATGGAACTGTAATTATCAGGATGGAACCGAACAAGAGCAAACGATGGAGGCCGCCATCTGCAATGCGGGTATGCTGAATGCTTTTATCAGAATGGGTTCTGCCGTGCAGATCTCCATGATCTCTGATTTGATCAATGGATGGCCAGGTGGAATTATTCGCAGCTGTAATGGTTATTGCTATGGTACGCCTTCATATTATGTCCTTACCATGTATGCACAGGCGCGGCCAACATCCTTACTTTCCTGTCAATACGATTCTCCGGATTACGCAGCAACAGAGGTAGGTAATTTGAAAGCTTTCCCACATATCCCTTACTTGGATATTGCAGCCTGTAAAACCGAGGATGAAAGAATCTGCGTTTTTATTGTCAATAGAAACCTGGATTCCGCCTACACAATTGAACTTCCTGAAGACCTTGTCGCTACATCCATCTACACACTTACAGCAGAGAATTTCCATGCCAAAAACACGCAGGATCGAGAAACAATTACTCCCCATAACACGGTCGGTTCGTTCAAATGCATTGAGGTACTACCCTGTTCGGTAAACAAAGTCTATATTGCCTGAAAGGAGCTACTATGAAACACTTTCGAACCATTTTGTCAGCGGTCTTATGCGTCGTATTCTTAATTACAACGTGTTCGGCATCGTTTAGCGCTACAGCCTCACCCGGGAATCCACAGTTGGTCATCGATGCGGGACAAAATGAAGGTGTATTCAGCCCCAACGTGATGGGAAATATGTTCGAATGGGCCAGCGATTACATGAATGGCAGTTGGGCAGAAAAGCTCAGCAATCGTAACTTCGAAATTGAAACGCTGGACTTTTATGCATCGCCGCTTTATGACCATTTTTCGTCTCCAATGCTGGACGAGAGCAAATGGTCACTGCATACATACGGCTCTTCAGCTGCTGGTTCAGTATCAATTGCTAATTCAAAGCTCATAATAAATGGCGCTGCAGATGCACGTTTTGGAGTTTTGTCTCAGCAGATTAACGAAAAAACGGCTGACGTAACGATCAAGGTTGAATTAAGCGGCTATACCGGCACGAATGCGATGGTCTCATTAAACTCGGAAGCTGGTACTGAGATGACCAGTAACATTGAATTTGGTATAGATGCAGGAAAGCTGAAAGTGTTTGGCGATGGTATCCAAAGCTTTACAGGAAACTCCGTAACTGCCCCTGTTACATTAAAAATCATTGTCGGTCATGTGACGGAAAATGGTCGCAATATTCGCTTCTATGCGAATAATACATTGGTCCACTCTGTTGACGGTTTTACAAAAATATCTGAAGGGTACAAAGTGTTTTTGTATGGCTGGGGCAGCAGTGCTTCGGAATGGGACTCCATCTCAGTATATAAAAATGAATTGTATGATTCGTTTGATTCTACTATGGTGACCAACTTTCATGCTTATCTTATGGAAGGCGCACAAGAAGGTACGGTCACATACAATGCTGGAAAGGCAACCATTACCGGGGCTGTGGGCTCCAGGTACGGTTTAATGTCTGCGCCAATTCAGAATTCTTCCACCAACTGGACTGGTATTGAAGCAGAGGTTGCAGAATATTCCGGAACAAATGCATTGATGCAGATCAACGGAAGTGAGGATGGTTCTCTATCAAACTTTATTGAATTCGGCATTGAAAACAATCGTCTGGCTGTTTATACAGCAAGCGGTGCTGGAAACTGGAGTGGGCAGGCCGTGACATTCCCATGCAAATTGCGTGTTGAACTTAGTCCTTACTACGCAAACGGCCGAAATATTCGTTTTTATTACAACAATACAATCGTTTATGCGTTATGGGAAAACAAAGAAATTCCGGCTGATGATTACACTGCATTTCTCTATGGATATGGTTCGTCGAGCAGCGTTTGGAACGATGTATATGTGTACCAAGAACACTTTACAGACATCGCAGGACCCAACTTTGAGGGTGGATCGCTTCCAAACGATTGGGAGATCTCGTCTCTGAACAACGGGGCATACGGCAGCATTGATTCTCATGATGGCGTCTGTACAATCACTGGTGCATCAGGATCACGTTTCGGCGTAGGCTGCATGGCGTTTGAAAACAGCGATAGCAAGCCGTACCGAGTGGTTTCAAAAATTAACAGCTATTCTGGCACAAATGCATTGCTTCATATCACTACTGCAGAGCCACATGGCGCGTTTTCTGATTTTGTGGAATTTGGAATTGAAAACGGAGCATTGAAAGTTTTCACCCCAAATGGTTCTTGGACAGGTTCAGCAGTAGCTACACCGGCACGTCTCTCTGTAGAAATATCCCCCTACAGCGAATCGGGACGGAATATCACATTCATTTGCAACGGAGAACCGGTATATTATCTCGAAGGAACCACAGCGTTGCCGGATGCTGAGTTCAGGCTCTTCCTATACGGCTACGGAAATAGCGTATCCTCTTGGGATTATGCCGATGCCTACCCCGTCCAATCGTGGAGCAAAGCTGGAGCATATGCCTGGGGAAATATAGCGCAGGAGCAGGCTGACGATGCAGTTTCCGGAAAGTACATGACCCATATTTCAATCGATGAACGTGAAAACGGCAGTATGGGCATTGCACACACCGGCATAAGCGTCATGGCTGGACATGATTATCAACTGTCGCTTTGGCTGAAGGGCACTTCCAATATGGGCGCGACCATTGCCTTATATGGCTGTTCTGCCACGAATGGTTCAAGAAATACACTTGCGGGCGCTAATATCGCAAGTATCTCTGGAACCATGACAAAATACACAGTTACACTTACACCAACTGCTTCAGATTCTGATGCCTGCTTATTTATAGGCGGAGCTGGTATTGGTGATTTGTGGATTGATCAGATTTCCCTTATGCCGCTCGATGCATCAGAGGTTTCATGCGGTGGTTGGAGGACCGACTTCGTTGAATCTTTGCGAGCCCTAGATCCAGGGGCATTAAGATGGCCTGGCGGAATTCTGTCTGATTGGTATGACTGGGAAGATGCAATCGGTGCAGAGAAAGATCTGCGCAAGCCGCTCTACTTTGCGCAATGGAATGCAACCTGGATGTCTAATGATGTTGGAATTGACGAGTTCCTTCAACTGTGTGAATATCTGGATATTCATCCGGTAATAAACGTTAATTACGCAACGTCGACTGCAAGCCATGCGGCAGAGTTTGTTGAATATGTAAATGGTGCGGTTTCAACTGCAAAAGGTGCGCTTCGCGCTTCCAACGGGCATTCAGAGCCCTATGCTATTACATGGTGGGAAATCGGAAATGAAACTTGGGGAAGTTGGGTGCCGAATCCCAGCACAGCAGATGTCTTTGCCTCCGGTTATAATGATTTCTACCAGGCGATGACCGCAGTTGATCCAAGCATCATGTGCATCGGAGAAGGCGGCGATGGCAATAGTTATAACCAAAATTGGAATCAAACTGTCCTTAATGCAAATGCCGGAATCATGGATGAAATTTCGATTCATTACTATTCTCCGCAGCATCTTCCTGCCGGTTATAATGATATCGATGTCTATCGTGCAGCGGTTGCAGCGCCTGTATCCGTCGGTGAACGTCTGAAAAGTACGCAGTCGATTATCTCTGAAACAGGCGAAGATATAAAAATTGCAGTTACCGAGTATAATGCAATGTACTTCAATTCTCTTCGTCATCGAACCCGCAGTATGGAAGCTGCAATTCAGGTTGCTGGCCTACTGCATACCTTCCTGGCGTATCCGGGGCTTACCGATCACAATGATTATTCATGCCTGACACAGTTCTGGGACGGAAGTGCAATTCGGCTGGGAAATAACGGCGTTCTTCATACGCCCTCCTATTATGTTTTGCAAATCTTCTCTGCATATCGAGGGCAAATGAAAGTTCGATCCACACTTAGCAGCCCGGTGTTCTCTAATATTGCAATCGGCAACACGCCTGCCATGAGCAATACACCGTATTTGGACACGCTGGTTACACGCAGTTTGGACGGAAACAAACTATACATCTCAATCATTAACCGAAGTGAAGAGTCCAGCTATGCTCTTCCCATTACCATTAATGACGTAACTGTTTCCTCCGAAGCAATCGTCCGACAGATTGCAGCAGAAAACTATTTGGATGCGAATACATGGGATAATCCCAATGCAATTTCGATGAATACAAATACCATCTCTGCCGGAAATACTTTCTCCTACACGGTTCCCAAACTGTCTGTGACGGTCATCGAGCTGGATGTTTCAGAACTTGGACCTATTACCGCTCCGGTTTTGTGCGGAGTTGTGCAGGATAGCGCCGGAAATGCTGTGGCAAACGCACTCGTGACTGCTTCTAATGGGACGCAAACGTATACAAATGACAGCGGCTATTACGAAATGCCCGTATGTGAAGGCGAATACTGGGTTGAGGCAAGCAAATCAGGCTATTCGTCACAGCGAATGAATCACATATACGTGTATGCGGAAGCTGGGACGATGGCACAGCCAATCATCATTAAGTAGACCATATTTAATTTCTTGAGCAATGAGTACTCAGTTCTCTTTCTAATCATTCTGCAATAGCACAGTATTCACAACAAATATGCGGATGTTCTCTACCCTGTCGAACGACCGCATCAACTGGTATGACAGCTATGTTTCCTACGCAGTTGCAAACGGCATTATCGAAAAGGACTATGCAAGCTATACTGCGGCGCAGATGAATGCTGCAATCACCAGAGCAGAGTTCGTCCACATTTTCCACGGCGCGGAAAGCACCTACAAAGCGATCAATCAGGTCGCGGACAATGCAATCCCCGATGTGAATACCGGCGATGCGTTTGCATCCGATATCTACGAGTTCCGACGCGAAGGGCACGTTCCATCCGGCAAGCAGCATCAAGCGCAGCGAGGTTTCAGCCATTCTGGTTCGCATGTTTGACACAGCGTCCCGGCAGAGCATTACCCTCCAGTAATTCCAAGAGCCATTCTTTT
>OGNB01000880.1_pt1 | contig 19569 bp, 18 predicted proteins | sample 1573301 | NCBI WGS metagenome assembly OGNB01 (sample SAMEA2581914, study PRJEB24529) | metagenome | biome: Human gut stool | place: China | collected 2011
CCCGCAACCCCGCCACCGGCGAGAAGAAGCTCATGGGCGAGTTCCTGACCAACGCCCAGGGCGAGGACGTGGTGGCCGGCGTGCGTACCCCCATGCCCATCGACCAGATGGCCGAGAAGTTCCCCGAGGCCTATGCCCAGTTCGTGGACGTGTGCAAGACCCTGGAGGATCACTATCGCGATATGCAGGATATGGAGTTCACCGTGGAGCACGGCAAGCTGTATATGCTGCAGACCCGCAACGGCAAGCGCACCGCTCCCGCCGCCCTGAAGATCGCCTGCGACCTGGTGGACGAGGGCATGATCTCCGAGCAGCAGGCCGTGGCCATGATCGATCCCCGCAATCTGGATACCCTGCTGCATCCCCAGTTCGACGCCGCCGCTCTGAAGGCCGCCACCCCCGTGGGCAAGGCTCTGCCCGCCTCTCCCGGCGCTGCCTGCGGCAAGATCGTCTACACCGCCGAGGATGCCAAGGAGTGGGCCGCCCGTGGTGAGAAGGTGGTTCTGGTCCGTCTGGAGACCTCTCCCGAGGACATCGAGGGCATGAAGGCTGCTCAGGGCATCCTGACCGTCCGCGGCGGTATGACCTCCCACGCGGCTGTCGTCGCGCGCGGCATGGGCACGTGCTGCGTCTCCGGCTGCGGCGCGATCAAGATGGACGAAGCCAACAAGAAGTTTGAGCTCGGCGGAAAGACCTACAAAGAGGGAGACTGGATCTCCATCGACGGCTCGACCGGCAACATCTACGGCGAAAAGATCAAGACCGCCGCGGCTGCCATCTCCGGCGACTTCAACCGCATCATGAACTGGGCGGATCAGTTCCGCGTCCTCGATGTGCGCACGAACGCCGACACCCCGAACGACGCTGCGCAGGCCTTCGCTTTCGGCGCGCAGGGCATCGGTCTGTGCCGTACTGAGCATATGTTCTTTGAAGCTGACCGCATCAAGGCGATGCGCGAAATGATCGTCTCCGAGACCTCTGAGCAGCGCGAAAAGGCGCTTGCCAAACTCGAGCCGATCCAGCAGAGCGACTTTGAGGCCATCTACGAGGCTATGAAGGGCCGTCCTGTTACCATTCGTCTTCTGGACCCGCCCCTGCACGAGTTCGTCCCGACCGACCCGAAGGACATTGAAGAGCTCGCCAAGGAAATGAACATCTCCGTCGAGCATCTGAAGCAGGTCATTTCCAGCCTCCATGAGTTTAACCCGATGATGGGTCACCGCGGCTGCCGTCTGGACGTCACGTTCCCGGAGATCGCAAAAATGCAGACTGCTGCGATCATCAAGGCAGCGCTGGCTGTCCGCAGCCGCAGACCTGCATGGAAGATCGTTCCGGAAATCATGGTTCCGCTGGTAGGCGAAGAGAAGGAGCTTGCGTTCGTCAAGTCCGTCATCGACCAGACTGCGAAGAAGATCATCAAGGCTGCCGGTTCCGACATGACCTACAAGGTCGGCACGATGATCGAAATTCCGCGCGCTGCGCTGACCGCTGACGCAATCGCGAACCAGGCTGAGTTCTTCTCGTTCGGCACAAACGATCTGACCCAGATGACCTTCGGCTTCTCCCGTGACGACGCGGGCAAGTTCCTCGCGTCCTACTACGACAACAAGATCTACGAATCCGATCCGTTCTCCAAGCTCGACCAGGCTGGCGTCGGCCGCCTCGTCAAGATGGCAGCGGAGCTCGGCCGTCAGACCCGCCCGGACATCAAGCTCGGCATCTGCGGCGAACAGGGCGGCGATCCCTCGACCGTCGAATTCTGCCACAACATCGGTCTGAGCTACGTCTCCTGCAGCCCGTTCCGTGTCCCCATCGCTCGCCTCGCTGCAGCGCAGGCTGCGATCAAAAACGCGAGGAAATAAGTTCTCGTAAAAAAGAAACCAATCACGCACATACCCCCAACCGGCAATCCGGTTGGGGGTTTTGCCGTTCAGATAGCATCAGGGCCCGGATCCTGTTTTGAGATCCGAGCCCCGCTGTTGCTATGTAGATACTCAGGCGTGCGCCTTTTTGTAGTTTTCGCCGTACAGGTTCGCCGCCGCGATAGCGTTGAAAACCACCTCTTCGGTAATGACGACAGGTTCGGAGTTGATCAGACCGTTTTCCACCGTCTTCTTCGCGATGATGCGGATGTTCTCATCCGTCGCCTCCACGCCGAGATCTCCGAGCGTAATCGGCAGACCCACACGATAGCAGAAGCCCATCACGTCTTCAAATTCCTTCTGCGGCGCGTTTTCCAGCACCATCTCGCAGAGCGTGCCGAAAGCGACCTTTTCGCCGTGGAAATACTTGTTCGTTGTGGGGATCGCCGTCAGGCCGGAGTGGATGCCGTGCGCGGCGGACTCGCCCGTGTTTTCAAAGCCGAGACCGCTCAGCAGCGTGTTCGCCTCGATGACGTTTTCTACCGCCTTCGTGCAAAGTCCCTTTTCAATCGCCTGCTTGGCCGCCTCGCCGTATTCCATGACGACCTTGTAGCAGAGCTCGGCCACTGCAAGGCTCAGAAGCGTGCGCTGATAGCCTTTTCCGATCTCGTTGACATGGCCGGAGGCCTCGTTGGCCTTTGCCTCAAACCAGGTAGACAGCGCGTCGCCCATACCGGCCACAAAGAGCCGAACCGGCGCCTTGGCGATGATCTTGCTGTCGAGCAGAACGATGTCTGCGCCCTTGCGGTGAATGGTGCAGTACAGGTGCTCACCCTGCTCTGAGTAAATGACGGACATGGAGGACGTCGGCGCGTCGGTCGAGGCAGACGTCGGGCAGAGGATGAAGGGCTTTGTCAGCCGGTTCGCAGCAAACTTGATCGTATCAAGCGTCTTGCCGCCGCCTACGCCGATGAGAACGTCCGCCTGCGCGCACAGCTCCGTTACGCGGGAGACCTCTTTTTCGCAGCATTCGCCGTTGAACCGCTCCATGTGGCAGGCAATTCCGGTGCCCTCGCAGTCCTTGCCCAGACGCTCGCTCAGCGATTGGAACAAAAATCCGTCAAACAGCGCTACGGCGTTCTTTCCATAAATTCCGATGTACTCCGGCAGGGAGTCAAATTCGTCCGGTCCCTGAATATATTTCAGCGGCGAACCGAACGCGCGGGTCAGGGTCTTTTCATTGCTCATAACTGATACCTCTATGCTAGAATTTTCATGGTTATTTCAAAAGGCCTTGCTTCCATCGGCAAAGCGGGCAGCAGCAAATGGTGCCGAAGGCTTTCTAAAGTTCTTCCAGATTCCCGTGATACATCGCGGCAAAAAGCCTCTGTGCGTCCGCATCCGTATAGGTTCTTGGGTTCGTTTTGCGGCCATACTTCGTCAAAAGGAGCTCCGCAAGGCGCGGGATTTCCTCCTCCCGGTATCCGAACGCCTGCAAATTTTCCGGCAGGCCGCTTTCAAGATATAGCCTGCGGATCTGCGCCGCGGGAGACGAACCAGAGCAAACGCTCTCCAGACGGCTGATAAATGGCCTGATATACGTCTCGTTCAGCTTCATCGTAAACGGTAGCGCCAGACCGCAGCCGACGCCATGCGCCGCTCCCTTTTCCAGCGTCAGAATATACGACACACTGTGCGCATAAAGCCCTCCGCCAATGGCATAGCCCATCATAGCCATCACAGAGGCAAACGACAGATCATAGCGTGCCTGCACATCCTCCCCGTTTTCCAGCGCGCGCGGCAGCGCATCCAAAATCAGTCGGAGCGTCTCCGCGGCGATGGCGCTTGTAAACGGTACAGGCCTTCCCATCGCGCCCTCAAGCGCGTGTGTCAACGCATCAAGCGCCGTTGCAGCAGTGGTCCTGAGCGGCATGGATACCGTCAGAAGCGGGTCAATCAGTGCAGCATTTGGCAGAAGGTTTTCCGATGTATAGAAGACCTTTTTGCCATCCACGGTCACGACCGCATAGGGGCTTACCTCGCTTCCTGTGCCGGACGTGGTCGGAAGCAGCACCAAAGGAAGGCGAGGCCCCGAAAAAACCGCTGCCCGGACGCGCGAGCAGAGCGCTCCATCCACATTGTGCGCCGCCAGCTTCGCAAGGTCCAGCACGCTGCCGCCGCCAACACCGACGACCGCGTCATAGCGCGCGCCCTTCATTGCCTCCGCCATCTGCAGGGCGTCCTCCAGGTGGGGTTCGGCCGGAATTTCGGAATAGACGTCCCAGGTGATCCCGGATGCCCGCAGGCTATTGAGGATTACCGCCTTCGTGTCTGTTCTCGCGGCGTGCCGGCCGATGACCAGAAATATGTGCCGCGCACCGAGCGCCTGAAGCTCCGCGCCAAGTGTCTGCGCTGCGCCGCAGAACAGCGCCGTCTTTCCGCCGCCGCACCCCGGCAGACGCCAGACGACCGGCGTGCGCAGCGCCTGCGGCGTCTGGGAAAGCATCACATCGTACGCCATGTCAGTCAACACCCAGATAGGATTTCTGCACCATTTCGTTGTTGAGTAGGTTCTCCGATGTGTCCTCCAGAACGATCTCTCCCGTTTCCAGAACGTATCCGCGGTTGGAGACCTCGAGCGCCAGATACACGTTTTGCTCGACGAGAAGGACCGGCATACCCTCAGTGCGGTTGAGTTCCTTGACGACCTCGAAGATCGACTCAATGACCTGCGGCGCAAGGCCGAGCGACGGCTCATCAAGCAACAGGATCTTTGGTGCCTGCATGATCGCACGGCCAACAGCCAGCATCTGCTGCTCGCCGCCGGAGAGGCTTCCGCCCTTTTGCTTGCGGCGCTCGGCAAGAACCGGGAAGAGCTGGTAGACCTTTTCAAAGTCGTTTTTCACGCCGTCCTTGTCCTTGCGGTTGTAAGCGCCCATTTCGAGGTTTTCTTCCACGGTCATGCGCGTATAGATGCCGCGCCCTTCCGGGCACATGGCCATGCCCATGTTGCAGATCTTATGTGCCTTCGTCTGCGCGATCTCCTGATCGAACAGGCGGATCGAGCCGCTTGCAGGCTTGACAATGCCGGTCAGGGCGCGCAGCGTAGAGGATTTTCCCGCACCGTTGTTGCCGATGATCGAAACAATCTCGCCCTTTTCCACATGGAACGAAACATTGCGGACGGCCTTGATCGCACCGTAATTGACGCAGAGATTTTCAACGTTCAGCATCTGTTTCGCCTCCATTCTTTTTCGTGCCGAGATAGGCCTCGATGACGACCGGGTCCTTGCTGACGACATCCGGCGTACCCTCGGAGATCTTTGTGCCGTGATCGAGCACGTAGATATAATCCGAAACGTTCATGACAACACGCATATTGTGTTCGATGAAGATGATCGTCTTATGCAGTTCCTCGTTGATCCAGCGGATCAGCTCCAGAAGGTCTGCTGACTCCTTAATGTTCATACCAGCCGCCGGCTCGTCGAGCAGCAGCAGCTTCGGCTCGCTGACGAGTGCGCGTGCAATTTCCAGACGGCGCTGCTGGCCATAGGAAAGGGAGGTGCCGAATTCCTTATACTTGTCGTCCAAGCCGACAATTTTCAACGCCTCCATGCTCTTTTCCACGATCTCGCGCTCGATTTGCTGCGATCGCCAGGGCAGGAACGACTCGATGCTGGCATGATGAATCCGGCTGTGCATGCCCGTCATGACGTTCTCCAGAACCGTCATCTGCTTGAACAGGCGGATGTTCTGGAAGGTTCGGGCGATGCCGATGCGGTTGATGTCGTACGTTTTCATGCCTTCGAGGTCTTTGCCGTCGAACGAGATTTTGCCGGAGGTTTTGACATAAGCGCCCGTGATCAGGTTGAACAGCGTCGTTTTTCCCGCGCCGTTGGGGCCGATCAGGCTGTAGATTTTTCCTGCGTCGAACGTCGCCGAAACGTCATTGGTCGCAACAACGCCGCCGAATGCCTTGGTAACATGATCAATTTCAAGCAGCATCGCTCACGCCTCCTTGTCTTTTTTCTGACGAAGCGACTTCATGATCGCCTCCAGATAGGACGAACGGGTATTGTAGCTTCCGAGAATACCGTTTGGACGGATCTGCATCATGATAACGACAATCAAGCCGTAGATCAGCATACGGTACTGCACCAGAGAACGCAGCAGCTCCGGCAGCAGCGTCAAAAGCACCGCGCCGATGACAGGGCCGACAACCGTGCCGCTGCCGCCGATGAGAACCATCGTCAAAATGGTGATCGAGTCGTTGTAGACGAACGTATCGGGGCTGATGAAACAGATATAATGTGCGTAAAAAGCGCCTGCGATACCCGCGATCAGGCCGCTGAGCGCAAACGCCGTGACCTTGTAGCGGGAAATGTTGATGCCCATGAAGCCTGCCGCGTCCTCGTCGTCGCGCACGGCCATGAGGGCTCTTCCGAAGAATGTGCGCGGAATGTTGAGCACGATCAGGAAGATGATCACCGCAAAAACGAGGATCAGATAGAAATACGTTGTCTTGCTGGAAAAGTCGAGCCCGAACAGCTGCGGCCGGGGAATGCCCGGAAGGCCGCGCGGACCTCTGGTAAAGTCGCCGCCGTTGATCAAAAGCAGGCGAAAAATTTCGCCGAAGCCGAGCGTCGCGATTGCAAGGTAGTCACCGTTGGTGCGAAGCGCCGGAAGGCCGATGAGAACGCCGAACAGACACGCGCAGAGCGCGCCGACCGGAAGCGCAATCCAGAAGCTCACGCCCAGACGGAGTGTCAAAAGCGCGGAGGCGTAAGCACCCATGCCGTAGAATGCCGCGTGGCAGAGGGAAAACAGGCCGGTGATGCCGAGCGCGATTTCAAGACCGAGCGCCAGAATCACGTACAGAAGCAGCATGACTGCCACGTGCATAACCGACGCGTTGTTCACAAAAATCGGTACCAGCCCCAGGATCACGATCACCGCGCCAAGCTGGAAATGGCGATTGCAGAGCAGTTCTTTCAGTTTCATAACGCCCCTCCTCAAACGCGATTTGCCTTGGCGTCGCCGCCGCCGAAGAAGCCGGTCGGGCGAACCAGGAGCACCAGAATCAGAACGGCAAAGGAAATTGCCGGACCCATGCTGGAGGAAATGTAGGTCGTGCCGAAGCTTTCGATCTGGCCGAGCACGAGGCTTCCGAGCATCGCGCCGGGAATCGAGCCGATGCCGCCGAGAATGGCCGCGGTAAACGCCTTCATACCTGCCATATAGCCCATTGTGGAATACACCGCGTCATAGTAGATGCCGACGAGCATGCCTGCCGCACCGGCCAGCGCGGCGCCAATGAAGAACGTCAGGCTGATGATCGTGTTGGTGTTGATGCCCATCAGGCTCGTAACGTCCATATTTTCGGAGGTCGCGCGGATGGCGCGGCCAAATTTAGTCTTATTGATGAAGAGAGTTAGCGCCAGCATCAAAATAACGGCGCAGCCCAGCAGCATAAACTGCATGCTGTTTACAACAATGGTCCCCAGCGTGAAATAGCGAACCTCAAAGAAGGACGGAACAGTATAGACGTCCGCACCGATGAGAACCAGAGCAGCATTTGAGAGCACAATCGATGCGCCAAGCGCACTCGCCGTAACAATGACGCGCGGGACATTGCGCAGACGGCGGTAGCATAGAAATTCAATCGTAACCGAAAGCAGTCCGGTACAGATCATGGTCAGAAGAAGCGCCGGAATAAACGGAATATGCATCCGGGCAAAGAGCAGCGCAAAGCATGCGCCCCACATGTACGTGTCGCCATGGGCAAAGTTGATAAATCGCAGCGTGCCGTATACCATAGAATAGCCGAGCGCGATGAGCGCGTAGACGCACCCCTGCGTCAGACCATTTATGACGATTTGCAAAAACATCTTTGAAATTCACTGTCCTTTCCAAAAGAGTGTGCGAGCCCTCCGGCGGGAGAGAGGCGGTGCCGCCTCCCCCCTGGCCGTGCGGTGCTTATGTTGTGTTCGGAAGCGGACAATCAGTCAACAACGACGAACTTGCCATCCTGGACAACAAGGCGGGTCAGCTTTTCGAACATCAGGTCGTGCGTCTCGTTGAAGTAGACCTTGCCGTAGACAGTGTCGAAGCTGTCCTTGCTCGCGAGATATTCGGCCATTGCGTCGGGATCGGTGCCGACAGCGTTCATGGCTTCCGCCAGCATCATGACGGAGGCGTAGCCGTGGCCGGAAAATGTACCGGCGGTCTTATCGTCGCCGTAGAGCTCTTTGTACTTGTTCTGGAAGTTGACGATCACCTCGGAGGGGTCATCGGGAACCAGAACGCCCTGAACCTTCACGCCCTCGGCAGCGTCGCCGGCGGCCTCAAGGAACGCAACCTCAAACATGGAGGAAGAGGAGTAGCACGGAAGGGTCATGCCAAGGGATTTCTGCTGCTTGACAATCAGAGCACCCTCGGTGTAGGTACCGGCGAGGAAGATGCTGTCTGCGCCGGAGTTCTTGACCTTGGTCAGAATGTTGGTGAAGTCCTTCGTCTCGCCCAGAACGTAGGCCTCGGAGCAAACGATCTCCGCGCCGGACTCTTTCAAAATCTGGGAGATAATCTCTTCCTGGCCCATACCGTAGTCGGTGGATTCGTACAGGATTGCAACTTTGCTGCGTCCATCTTCTACCATCCAGTCTGCGGCGTACACAGCCTGCTGGAGGTCGGTCGGCTCAATGCGGAAGCCATAGGTCTGGTTCGCCGCAGAGATATCGGGGTTGGAGCCGGTGCAGATCGTGACGAGCTTGTTCTCGTTGATAATGGGCAGCGCGGACAGACAGCACGAGGAGTTGTAATAGCCGATGGAGGCGACACAATTTTCCTTCGCAGCGAACTTGGTCGCAATGGTAGCGGCCTCCTTGGGGTCGGACTTGTCGTCCTGAATCTCCAGTGTCAGAAGGACGCCGTTGATACCACCGTTAGCGTTGACCTCGTCAACAGCCATCTGTGCGCCGTAGGACAGCTGCTCACCGAAGCTTGCATTGCCGCCGGTCATCGGGCAATCCAGGCCAATAATGTAGGTGTCAGCAGCTGCCGCTTCCGTGCTTGTCGAAGCACTTTCAGCAGTGTTTACCGTTTCGGTGGAGGACTTGCTGGTGCAGCCGGCGAAAACGGCCATCATCAGGCAAATCGCAAGAAGCAATGCAAGAGTGGATCTGGTGGTACGATTCATGGTTATCTCTCCTTGTTTTTATTTTTAACTCGCATATCGCCGGGTTCCGGAAAAACCGAAACCGGTTCTATCCAGCGTTAAACATGAGCCGGGGCAGATCGCGCCGCCGTGCAGCGCGATCCGGCGATGTACAAACGTGCGGTTGTGGGAGATAGCTTTGACAGCAGTCGTAGCTTCAGGTTCCAGTGCTTTTGTCTCGTGTTTTTACTGTTCGAGCTTTTCAAGCAGCATATCCAGCTTGTCGGAAATGTGATCGTAGTGGCCGAAGCTGTCGTCAAAGAGCGCCGAGCCGATGGTAAAGCCCCAGGGCTTCATGGCCTTGACGAAGTTCAGGCGCGCGTCGTTTCCAATGCTTCCCGTGACGATCATCGGGGCAGAAATCTGCCGAGCGAACTCCATGGCCATCACTTCGGGATCGCCGTCGCAGTAGCGATAGACCGATAGGCAGATACCCGCAACGCCGTCAACGGAAAGAATCCGCTTGGCGTCGTCGATGATCTCCTGTACCGTGCCGTAGAGCATCCGCGGAATACCTGCGCGGCGGCCACAGGTCGGGAAATACTGAATGCCTGTGCCCTTGAGCTTCTGTGCGACGCTCTCATAGAACTCCATGCCGATGACATATTCAAAGCCGCAGTCGATGGCGAACTGCGCTGCCTCCAGGCAGCCTTCCTCGCTCTCAATCAAGGGCTCCATAAACGTCGTCTTGCCTTCGGCCTTCATCGAAGCGACCAGCGCCTTCGCGTCCGAAAGCTCAATGCCGACGTCCTTAAAGCCCCAGCAACCGGTCTTCGCGAATCTGTTTTCCTCAAAAACCGACTTTGCGCCGGGAACCGTCTTGTCGTGGTTCGTCAGCATCGCAATCAGATTGATACCCATAATATTATATCCTCCGTCGTGTCGAAAAAAAAGAATGTCAAATGATCAGAATTTATGGTATAGTGGTGTCAATGCGTCATGCAGCTCGCGGTAGCACTTGAAAATTTCCTGATACTTTGCCGCTGTTTTCGCGTCCGGCTCCACCCGCTCTTTCAGGTGCAGACCCTTTTCCACCGCCTCCTCGTGGCTCGAGAAAATGCCCGCGCCGACACCGGCCAGCAGCGCCGAGCCGTAAGAGGAGTCGTCGTTCGCATACTTGAGGATCGGCCGGTTGAGAACGTTCGCCATAATGTTACGCCACAGCGGGCTCTTGCCGCCGCCGCCGACAATACGGACCTCGTGAATGGGCACAGTGTTTTCGATCAGCGAGAAGTTATCCTTGATGGAGAACGCCACGCCCTCGAGCACCGCGCGGTTGAAGTGGCCGCGGCCATGATGCGCCGTTGCGCCGATGAAGCTCGCGCGCAGCTTGGTGTCCCAATACGGCGAGCGCTCGCCCATCAGATACGGATGGAAGAACAGACCCTCGCAGCCGGCGGGCACCTTTTCTGCCTCTTCGTCGAGCGTGCGATAGGTGTTTTTGCCGCCCTGAAGCTCCTGCGCGAATTCCGCCTTGCAGAACGTGTCGCGGTACCAGCGCAGGCTCTCTGCGGCAGACGAGGTCGCCAGGCACGTGTACCACAGACCGTCGACTACGTGCGAATAGGTCAGCGCTTTGGGATCGGGATGCGCCTCCTTGCGGAAGAGATAAATCGTGCCGGAGGTCGCCAGCTTCGTGACGCAGTTATTTTCGTGAATCGCGCCGACGCAGTAGGCCTCGAGCGCCGTATCGGTTGCGCCGTTGATGACCGGGGTCCCGGCTCGAATGCCGGTGATGGCGGAGGCCTCCGCCGTAATATGGCCAGAAATGTCTGTTGGCTTGACCAGCGGCGGCAGAATAGAGATCGGAATCCCGCTCATCCGGCAAAGATCCTCTGACCAGCACCAGTTGATATTATCAAAGAGCAGACTTCCCTGCGCCTCTACATGGTCTGTCGTCCAGACGCCTGTGAGCTGATAGCGGACATAGTCCTTGACAAACATCGCGCGTGCCGCCTTTTCCATTACCTCGGGCTCATGCTTTTTGATCCACATCAATTGCAGCATGCTCCAGGTCGGGCTTGGCATCTGATAGCCAATACGGAAAATCTCGCTGCCGTAGTGCTCGGTCATGAAGGCCGATTCTTCGGTGGCTCGGGTGTCGGTCCACATGATGGTCTTGCGTAGGACGCGGTTGTCCTTGTCAAGCAGCACAATGTTGTGCGCCGACGCATCCAGACTGAGCGCGACGACCTGGCTGGCCTTTACGCCGCCCTTTTCCAGCGCGATGCCGAAACTGTGCATGAACGCGGGGAACCAGTCTGCCGGATCCTGTTCCGACCAGCCGATGTTCGGATGATAGGTGGTGTATTCGGTGTAGCCATCGCCGACGAAATTGCAGTCGGTGTCGATCAGCGTGACCTTGCAGCCGCTTGTACCGAGGTCAATACCAAGTAAGAGTTCTTTTTCAGCCATATACGCGTTCCTCTTTTCCGCCAATTAAAGCTGAACCTGTCCGCAGGTAATGGAGATGTTGCTCCCGGTCGTTGCAAGGCCAAGCTCGCTGCAAAGCACAGCCGCCCAGTTGCCGACTTCCTCGACCTCCAGAAGGCGATGCGTCGGAACGAGGTCTGCGAAATACTTGTAGCCGCCGTCTGTTCCCGTACCGAGCTCGGCCGCCTTGCGGGCGATGGAGCCGACCATCATCGGCGTCATGACGTAGCAGGGGCAGATGGCGTTGACAAGAATGTTGTAGTCCGCCAGCTCGTTTCCCCAGATGCGCGTCAGGTGCGACACAGCAGCCTTGGACGCGGAATACGCGCTGTAGGTCTCCGAGGTCAGGAAGGCCTGTGAGGAGGAGACGTTTACGATCCGGCCCCAGCCGGCTTTTTTCATATAAGGGACGGCGTGCTTCGTGCAGATCGTGACGCCGTTGAGGTTGATGTCAATGACCTTCTTGAACCGGTCCATCTCCAGCTTGTCCACGGGATTTTTGTAGATGATGCCGGCATTGTTGGCCAGAATATCCAGCTTTCCGTATTTTTCCGCAATGGCAGCGAAGACCTGCTCGACATTTTCTTCGTCCGTCACGTCCATGATCATTCGGTCGATGCCGTCATAGAGGTTCTCGCGCGGGTTTTCCTTCTTTTCGCCAAAGGCAATATCCGTCGCGACGACTGTTGCGCCCGCGTCATACAGCGCGTTTGCAATGCCCATGCCGTTGCCCTGCGCCGCGCCGGTGACGACCGCCACATGGCCTGTCAAATCAAAAAGTTTCCCGAAGCGTTCCAGATTTTTCATTTCATGCATCTCTCCTTATGGTTTAAAAATTCTTGCCATTCCATCCCCAGAACGGGGTTGCTGCATATTTGATGTAGAGCTTGTCCGGCGCGATGGAAAGCTCCGCTTCCATAATTTTCATGATCGCCACCGTCAGCGCGTCACACGGCTCTTTTTCCAATGTGCCGAACACGTCTACCTCGACGAGCGCCGCGTCTGCCTGCTCGCCCCGGAACCAGACGGAAGCGTCTGAGCGGAACACGCACATCAGCCATTTTTCAGACTTGCGCGGCAGCAGCTCGATTGCTTTGCCGAGCTCAGCCTTGACAGCCTGCTCCTGCGCGGCGGTGATGGGCTTTGCGGTTGTGATTTGAATACACGGCATATTTGCATCCTCCTTTTAACTGCCAGCAACCAAAGCCGGAAGGTCGCTGAGTCTGCTGATTTCAAATGTCGGCGCCGGCACGCCGGTTTTCCAGTTGTCCATCACGCTCAACCAGGCCGTCTGCATCCCGCAGCCGGACGCGCCTGCAATATCGTTGACCGGATTGTCTCCCACGTATAAAATGCGCTCCGGCGGAAGCTTCAGTCTCGCCGCCAGCTCCAAAAACGGCTCCGGCGACGGCTTGCAGGGGCTTCCGTCATCTAAATTGCAGATGATGCAGACGGAAAACGCATCTTCCAGGTGCATCGCCGTGAGCTTTCGCTCCTGTAGACCTGTGTGGCCGTTGGTAATAAGAGACGGCGCAAACCCCATCTCCCGGCACCAGTCCAACACGCGGTAGGTATCCTTGTAGGGGACGATCGCGTCCGGGAAATACGTTCTGATAAACGCGTCGAACGCCTCAAACGGCACATCGGGCTTTACCACGCCCCAGCGCTGCAATTTTTGAAGCATGCCGCGCCAGCTGGACTCTTCATAGGTGCTCTCATAGTCGGCTCTCCGCAAGCTGCGAAGCAGCCGTTCGCCGGAAAGGCTGGTTTCAAAGACCCGCATAAAAGAAGCGGTCAACGCGCTCCAGGTTTCGTTTCTGTCGTAGAGCGTGTGGTCGAGGTCAAATGCGATTGCATCAATTCTTTTCATGTAAATATCTTTTCATTTCAAATAAATCAAATTATACTGATATAAAAATATCGAATCGTACCGGCAGGCCTCTTTGTCAGTTTGTTGTTTTAATCGATAAATAATTACTGATTTCGTTATTGATTGGTTGAAATCTCACAATTGTATTGGCAAAATGTATAATTACTCGTTGGATTCGACGTCTTTATTTATTGCCATTATACTATGGACATTTGTTTTTAAAAAGCGCATAATATTCATGACATACATGAGCAAAATTGATGGAAAGGCCACGTGACATGGACATTCAGAAATTTGAAGTTTTCCTTAAAATCATTGAAACCGGCAGTCTCACGCGGGCGGCGGACATGATGGACTACACGCAGTCTGCAGTCAGCCACGCGATCAGCACGCTCGAATCGGAGTTCAACGTGCGCCTTTTGGTACGCGATCGTTCCGGCGTCAAGTTGACCTCCGACGGCCGGGCGCTGTTGCCGTATATCCGTTCCGTGATCAACGCCTACCGGGAGTTTCAGAACAAAACGGCAGCCATCAACAACCTGGACTATGGCTCGATTCGCATCGGTACCTTCACCAGCATCGCTGTGCATTGGCTGCCGCATATTCTCAATGGTTTCCGCGAGCAGCACCCTGCCATATCGTTTGAGATTAAGCAAGGAAACTACGCGCAAATCTGCCAGTGGATTCTGGATGGGACTGTGGATTGTGGCTTCACAATTGCGCCGCAAATCCGCGGAATTCACCACATTCTTCTCGCTGAGGATCGTCTCTTTGCAATTTATCCGCCCGGTCACCCGCTCGACAGCCGCAGCAAAATTTACCCGGAGGATATGTCCCAATATCCGTTCATTCTTGTCGACGAGGGCGACGACGCAATGATCCGCATGTTCTTTGAACAGCAGGGCATCGATCTGAATATCCAGTACCGTGTTGTAGATGATTACGCGGTCGTTTCGATGGTAGAAGGAAACCTTGGCATCAGCGTTTGTCCCGAGCTATTTTTTAACCGGCTGCCCTTCCGCGTTAACCATAAACCCCTGGAAACGGACTTTCGCCGCAAACTCTGCATCTCTTGCAAGGAGAACTACCAGCAATCCCCGCCTGTTGTCCGCTTTATGGACTATGTCCAGCAGTGGGCCGCCAGCGGCAAGGTGCTCCGCGACCAGAAGCATGTCCGCCGAGCAAAGACATTTTGACGTTATCCGTCAGCTAAACCGCACAAAAAGCAGTCATGAATTTTGACAACATTCTTCCATTTTGCGAATTTTTCCCTCTTCCATTTTGCGAATTTTTCCCTCTTCCATTTGATTGTTGCGAAGAAAGTATGCAGTTTGTAACCCTTTGCTCCAACTATGAACCTCTGCGGTTTCTTCCCGTCCTCACGTCGGTCGGTGTCCTTTCTTTGCTGCAGAATGAGTTCGCGTCACTTCGGCAACCTGCTCATTATGCCGTGCAAAGATACGGTATAATTATTTCCTCGCGATCTCTGCTGCCGCGCAGGCTGCGATCAAGGCGAAGAAGAAGTAATTCCTTTCCCCAAAAGATACGGATCCCCCAACCGGCAAGCCGGTTGGGGGTTTTGTCATTCAGATGCTGATTATCACTGTTTTGTCCTTCCATTTCTTGCGGAAAAACTTCATTCCGATCGCATGACAATATTCCTCAGCATCCGCTTCTGTGATGCAAAAATGGAGCAGCGTCTGTGGTTTTGTTATTCTGGAATCCAAATGACTGTCGCGTCCAGTCTGCTTTTCGCGGTATTGCAGCAACGCAATTTCACTCGGTTTCATACGTTTTGTCTGCGCTTGGCTCGGTGCTGTCAAATCCAGTGTCCAGTTGAATGTCTGATTATCTATTACCACAATTTGCAGGACAAACTCATCGATCAGTTCTTCGGATATCGTAAGCGCAGAGGTAGAGCTCCGTGATGTCCGGGTACTGCTCCGCCATTGCGGACAGCTGCGCTTCCAGCTCCGCAAAGGTATAGCGCCTGTTCCAGTCGATGTCGAATCCGTCCGGAATCTCGCTGGGTGCGTCCGGTCTGGCGGACAGCTCGAGTCGTTCCGCTTTTTTGCTGCCTGCCGCACCATTTATGCTGCAGGCGGCAAGCCCAAGCACCATCATCAGCAAAAGGCAGAGGCAAAGAAGCTGTTTCGAGAAGGTTTTCATGTGGAAGTCTCCTTTCAATCCGGCTTGAAACTGGCAGCAGCGGCTTGTGTCAGGCACAATTCGGTTTGCTTTATTTCGCTAACGTGTTATCGTGCTAATATACTACACTATTTCTTTGTTCTTTGCAATGGCAAACCTGTCCAAGATTTCGCGTGCCTTCTTCGTTCTTCTTTGTATAGGGTGACAGCGGCACATCTCTAGGCCGCAATTACGGCAAAGCGGAGAGCCCTGCCTGGAACGGCGCGAAGACCCCCAACCAGCTAAGCTGGTTGTGGGTCTTGTCATTTGGCTGCTGATCCGGCCTTTTAAGACCGCTCTTCCAGCCGGTTGGTTTTTGCAATGAGAAGAAGGGGCTGCGTCAGGCCTCCTCGAATGCTTCGCGGTTGATCCAGAGCCCCAGCGCGGGGTTCGGGATGAAGTAAATTTCCTCGCCGTCCACGGTGTTATAGCCGTAGGAGAGCTTTGCCGGGTCGAATTTTTTCGCCAGCTCGTCATAGTCTGCCGGTTGGAAGCCAACATCCGCAATCTCCTGCTGTGTGATTTCCTTCACGGCATACGTGATGGTAAATCGGCCATCGCTCGAACCGTGGATCAGGTGCGCCGCCGCGCCCATGTTGTCCCGCAGGTCCTGATTTTCGGGCTTGTTGAACTGTTCCAGCGTGTGCAGCCTGCCGCGGTAGCCGTACTTGCGAATCAGCTTGTCGACCTGCGCGTCCTCGCCGAACTTCGTTACGCCGGGGGCTAAAATGATCAGCTCCCCGCTGTCTGCAATCGCCATGCGCGTGCGGTAGACCGCCTTGTTGCCGAGCCACGTGGACTTGAACTCACTCGAGTCAAGATAGACCACGCATTTCTGAATGCCGTGCTCAACGAAGTCGATATTCTTCTCCTGCGCCAGCTTGACTGCCTCCGTCAGGCAGTTTCTGCCTTCACCGATGAAAAGCCCGTGCATGATGCTCTCGCCCTCCGGCGCGGTGCAAACGCTCAAGACGAAGAGAATTGGGCGCTTGTTCAAAAAGTGCTCCATACCGTAGTCGAAAATTTTGCGCACCGGCGTATGGTCTTTTCCCATCATACGCTCCATGCCGTAGACCGCGCCGACCATGTGCGATTTGTTGATCATGTCACTGCCGCCGACGCCGACAAAGAGGTTTTTCGAGTGGTTCGCCATGCCGATGACCTCGTGCGGCACGACCTGACCCGGGGAAATGATGAGGTCGTAGCTCTCGTCCATCACACGGCGGTTAATTTCCACGCTGACCGGGTCGTGCCAAAGGCCTTCCGTGATTTCTTCCAGATACGAAGCCGGAACCTCGCCGATCTTGACCACATCGTGCCGCCAGTCATGGACTAGCATGCTTTCATACGGAATGCCCTCGAACATGACCTCCCACTGCGCCTTTGATACCGGCTCATGCGTGCCGAGCGCGGGCATAATATCGACCTGTACCCCCTGCTCCGTCAGCAGCCGGTAATAGATGCTCGTAATTTTGCCCGCCTGCGAGTGAAAGCGGGTGAAATCGGGCGGGATGATCAAAACCTTAGAAAGCGCGCGCCCTTGCAGCGACTGCCGGAGCACCTGTGTCAATTCCGCATCCGAAATGCCGCCGCTTGCGGCAATTTTGTAAATATCCTCCATACTTTATACTCCGCTGTATGCCGAGAAGCCGCCGTCAATAGGAAGGACTACGCCGGTGATGAAGGACGCCGCGGCATTATTCAGCAGGAACAGAACCGCGCCGACCAGCTCTTCCGCCTCGCCGAAGCGTCCCATCGGGGTCGCGGCCAGAATTTTTCCGGTGCGCGCCGTTGGTGTGCCGTCCGCGTTCCAGAGAAGCGCCGCGTTCTGCTTCGTCGAGAAAAAGCCCGGCGCGATGGCGTTGACGCGGATGCCCATCTTAGAGAAGTGCACGGCAAGCCACTGCGTAAAGTTCGAGATGGCCGCCTTTGCGCCCGAATACGCCGGGATTTTGGTCAGCGGCGTGTAGGCGTTCATGGACGAAATGTTCAGAATGCTGCAGCCCTCGCGGCCAAGCATGTCCTTGGCAAAGGCCTGCGTCGGAATCAGCGTGCCGAGGAAGTTGAGGTTGAAAACAAACTCCACACCCTTCTGCTCGAGATCGAAAAACGATTTCGTCTCGGCGTCCAGATCGCCCGCTTCATAGTATTCCTTGTCGGTCGTGGCTCTGGGGTTGTTGCCGCCCGCGCCGTTGAGCAGGATGTCGCAGGGGCCGAGGTCCGCGAGAACCGCCTGATGGCAGGCCTCCATGGAGTCCTTGTCGAGAACGTTGCATTTGTAAGCCTTGGCAACGCCTCCGTTTGCGGTGATTTCATCGGCAACCTTCTGCGCGGCCTCTTCGTTGAGGTCGAGCACAGCAACCTTTGCGCCCGATTGCGCCAGCGCTCTGGAGAACATGGCGCACAGCACGCCGCCTGCGCCGGTCACGACAGCAATCTTGCCGGTCAGATCTGTATTCAGGGGAAGATTCATAAAAGATGCCTCCTTATGCGTTGTAGGTGCTCGCGGCGGTATTGCCGCCGTGGCCTGTCCAATTTGTATGGAAGAACTGGCCTCTGGGGCTGTCCAGCCGCTCATAGGTATGTGCACCAAAATAGTCGCGCTGCGCCTGCAAAAGGTTTGCGGGCAGGCGGTCGGTGGTGTAGCCGTCGAAATAGCTGAGCGCCGCCGTCATCGCGGGCGCCGAAACGCCGTACTGCACGGCTGCCGCTGCGACTTTACGCCACGCCGGAATGAGTGTTTCCATCGTGCCCTTGAAATACGGGTCAAGCAGCAGGTTCGACAGCTCCGGATTTTTGTCATACGCTTCCTTGATCTTGCCGAGGAAGACCGAGCGGATGATGCAGCCGCCGCGCCACATGAGCGCGATACCGCCATAGTTGAGATTCCAGCCGTAGGTCTTGGCAGCCGTGCGCATGAGGGTGTAGCCCTGCGCGTAGGAGATGATCTTGGACGCATACAGCGCCTGCCGGATAGCTTCGACCATTTCCGCTTTATCGCCGGTAAAGGCAGGAATGTTGCGATTATATTCCTTCGCTGCCTCGACGCGCTCGTCTTTCATGGCGGACAGGCAGCGCGCAAACACGGCTTCGCCGATGAGCGTCAGCGGAACGCCCTCGTCCAGCGCTGCAATGCCCGTCCACTTGCCCGTGCCCTTCTGACCGGCGGTGTCGAGAATCTTTTCCACGATGGGCTGGCCGTCGGTGTCCTTATAGGCCAGAATGTCGCGGGTGATCTCAATTAAGTAGGAATCCAGCTCAGTTTTATTCCACGCGGCGAAAACCTCGTGCATTTCATCATCGTTCATGCCGAGCAGATCACGCATAAGCTGATACGCTTCGCAGATGAGCTGCATATCGCCGTACTCAATGCCGTTATGCACCATCTTGACGAAATGCCCTGCGCCGTTCTCGCCGACCCAGTCGCAGCACGGAGAGCCGTCCTCGACCTTCGCGCAGATGGACTGGAAAATGGGCTTCACATACGGCCACGCGGCAGGGCTGCCGCCCGGCATCATGCTGGGGCCTTTCAGTGCGCCCTCTTCGCCGCCAGACACGCCGGTACCGATGTAGAGCTTGCCCTTGCTTTCCACATATGCCGTCCGGCGAATGGTGTCCGGGAAATGGGAGTTGCCGCCGTCGATGAGAATATCTCCGTCGCCCAGCAGCGGCAGGAGCTTTTCAATCATATCGTCTACGGCCTGTCCCGCTTTGACCATCATAAACACCTTGCGCGGCTTCTCAAGACTCGCAACCAGTTCTTCGAGGCTGTGGCAGCCGATGATGTTCTTGCCCGCGGCTCTGCCGGTTACAAATTTATCTACTTTTTCCGTCGTGCGGTTGAACACGGCCACGGTGAAGCCCTTGGACTCCATATTCATGACGAGGTTTTCACCCATGACGGCAAGTCCGATTAAACCGATGTCTGCTTTTTTCATCTCTGCACCCTCGCGTTTCCTTTGTAGATATCCCATACCTGTTTTTCATCGGCAGGTTCGGCGTAG
>OGNB01000891.1_pt1 | contig 19450 bp, 40 predicted proteins | sample 1573301 | NCBI WGS metagenome assembly OGNB01 (sample SAMEA2581914, study PRJEB24529) | metagenome | biome: Human gut stool | place: China | collected 2011
CCGGATAAAAGTTTCAAGACCTTCGAGACGATGGCCTGGGGCATTCGTGCAATCTACCACCTGCTCAATAATTATCGCCTTCTGTACGGTTGTGACACTATCGAGAAGATGATCCGGCGGTGGGCGCCTCCCGAAGACGGGAACGATACGGAGAGTTACATTTCCACGGTGTCGAACCTTTCCGGGGTGCCGCGCACCAGCCGCCTGACGACTACCAATCGTTCAGTGATGGAGCCTATCGTGCGCGCGATGATCCGGGTTGAGACAGGGACGACAGTTTCTGCCGCAGACTATAACCAGGCGTGGGATCTGTTTATCAAACATAAGAAGTAGGATTATTTGCAAATGCATTATTCTGTATTTGCAAATACAGCTCATCGCATATTGACAATTAGTGAAATACGGAAATGCAACTGACGATATAATTTGCAAAATCCCGATATGGGAATTCCCATGTCGGCACTAATTCAACAAGTTAATCATGAAAAACACGCTGATCGTACTTGCTTCATTGGTCGTCGTATTCCTGCTGGGGCGCTGGACAAAGAATTTCGACCCGGTTAAGATCGTACAGTACGATACTTTGCCGCCAGTCGTACATCTCGACACGATCAGAGATACAGTGCCGGTACCGAAATACGTGCATATCGTCCGGTATGACACTATCCACGATACAGCAGACGGGAAACCTATTCACCTTCCCATTCCGATCGGTCGTTACCTGTTTACCGACGATTCGACCTATCGTATGGAGGTAGAGGGCTACAATGTGCAGGCAAACAGTATCGAAGTCTATCCCCGGACGGTTACACAAACCATTATCCAGCGGGTCGAGGTTCCCGGCAGGCCGAAACGCTGGGGGATCGGCGTGAGCGCCGGGGCAGCTTTAACGCGGCAAGGCGTGCAACCTTATATGGGGGTGGGGGTGCAGTATAATCTGATCGTATTTTAGGGCATCCTACATAGACGTTAAAGTAAAAGGGAATCGATATCGATTCCCTTTTTTTACTCCCCATTCAGCTCCCTGTGTAACAACAATGAGCTGATAATCAAAGCTAATTCGTACTCTGTAAGGGAGTATTTATATTGCATATAACCTCCCGTATAAATCTGCATTATATTTGATTATATGGACGAAAGGGTTAAATTTGCAGAATAAGCAAACTATAAATCTTCAACTTTTCACTCCCTAATTCACTCCCCCTTATGGCCGCCACATTTCTACTAAAAGACAAGAGCAAGTCACGAAGTTCAATAGTGCTTTACATTTCGTTCCGTGGACAATATTACAAAAAATCTACGGGAGAATCAACGCCTGTCGTTTATTGGAACCAGGAAAAAGCGAGATGCAAAGTTGTTCGAGATTTTAGACAAGGAAACGATGTAAATAGCGTTTTAGACCGCTGGGAGGTGTCTGCCATGAAAACCATTGCACATTTCAAGGAGTGGAAAATGCCGCCCTCAAAAGCGCAATTCTGGGAGTATTTCGATAGCATTCATTATACTAATCAAGAGGACAACACTCCTATTTTATTTACCGATTATTTCGAGCGCTTCATCGATAATAATCGAGTTATCAGAAGCCCTAATACCATAAAGGGCTACATTACCTGCCTTAATAAGCTAAAGGAATATCAGAAAGGGAAGGGTAGGAGGCTGGATTTTGGAATGATCGGTATGGACCTGTACAACGATCTTCGCCGGTGGTTTCTGCGTTTAGGGTATTCCGACAACTATTTCGGCATGATAGCCAAAACGATAAAGACTGTATGCCGGGAAGCAGTGAATGATGGCATATCGTGCGAGGGATTCCGACACAAGGATTTTACGGCTATTCAAAACGATGTATATAATGTCTATCTATCAGAATCCGAATTGACTAAAATATATAAACTTGATTTAACCGCTGAGGCTGTGGGCTGTTTTTTTGATATTCCGTCCAGCGAAAAAGCAGAGCGCAAACAGAAAAGCTTGAATTTAGCCCGCGATATATTTTTGGTGGGTGCCTATACCGGACTTCGGATTTCAGACCTGTCAAGGCTTGAAGCAGCCAATGTTGATGGAGATTTAATCCGCATAACTACACAAAAAACAGGAGTGGATGTGGTCATTCCATTACATCCGATTGTCCGGGAAATTTTGAGCAAAGGATGTAGTTTGAGGATGTCAGATCAACACGCCAATATGCGAGTTAAGGAGTTAGCCAGAATGGCAGGAATAACAGATGAAGTTCTTGTGACCAAAATTATCGGAGGGCGCAAGGAGCAGCATCCGATCCCCAAATGCGATCTCGTAACCACCCATACCGCGCGGAGGTCATTTGCGACCAATGCCTACAAATCCGGCGTTCCGCCTATAGCCATAATGAAGATCACCGGTCATAAGAAAGAATCAACCTTTCTTAAATATATCAAGGTGTCAGCCGAAGAGAATGCGGAGATGTTGCTAAATCATCCGTTTTTCAAGTAAACCCGTTTCATGACCCCATGTACCGCAAAAGATCCGAGATTGTAGCACCTATTGTTCTAAGGTTGTTTTTGACAATAAATTCAGGGATAGGATCAATATGGGATTGCAGAACTACCGGACGCCGTAAATCAGACCTAGACCAAACCTCGTGTCCTCCTTTATTCCTGATGCATTTCAACCCTTTTTCCTCCAGGAATCCCCGAAATATTTTTAAGGAAACGTTGTGTAGGCGTACCATCTATGAAAAGGCCGGAATAGTGAAATCCTGATCTATTTTTGTGAAATTACGGGTATTCAGTATTTTGTGCAATGTTTTGTTTTTATCCAACAGGGATGAAAACTCGGGAGGGTAAAATTTATGTTCTTTTTTAATCCGCCAACCTAAATTTTCCAATTCCTTTACCAGCGTTTTCTTGCGCAGGGTATATGTAAAAAATTCCTCCAAGCATACCTCAAATGACTTGCTGGCTTCGGTGGAAGTGTTTCCGTATCCGTAAACATTTACAGCTGGGCAGTAAGCAATATTAACCCCTCCGTCTTCAAAGAGAAGAAGAGCTAATTTTACGGTTACTTTTTTATTTCCGATTTGCATGCTGCCAGATATAGTCGAAGGCTTACTCATAGTTAAAACTGGATTAAAACAATACAAATATAATGCAGGATTTCGGTTTTTCGCTGCTATTCTTTATGAAATTCTTTGGATAATACACAAAAGTGTATTACAATTGCAATACTACATAACGGGGAATGACATGGAAATTATTGTAAAACAAAACCGTGAAACGGTGAAGCAGAAAATGTCCGATATTCTGCTGGATGTGTCCTGGGCTAAAATCTCAGAGCGTTATTTTGAGAAGTCCCGGTCATGGCTTTATCATAAAATGGATGGAATGAATAACGGAAAACCGGATGATTTCAATGAGGCAGAGAAGGAGACCTTGCGTAATGCCTTGTTCGATTTATCGAAGAGAATCCACAAATGCGCAGAAAGCATCTGATATTTCCATAAAAACTACATTTTATGTAGTTGATAGTTTTGTATGTAAAAAGGTGTCGATTCCGACACCTTTTCTCTTCCTACCGCTTTTGTGCGGCTTTTCGTTCTTTAAGTAGGTCGAATAATTGACCTACCACCTCTTTCAGCCATCGGTTCATCCGCTTGTCTCGGATGACGGCTTCAAGCAATTCCCATCTAAAGACCTTGTCCCTGATGAGGCGCTCCGTAACATCGGAGGCTGTGAAGTTGGTTTGCATAGAAGGATACTTATGCAAGGTAGAATTGAAAAACGGCTCTACCTGTCCCGTTATCCTTCACCTTAAGGCAGGCAGTGGGTGCATTAACACTCCAGCACGGGGGTGTAGAGCCGCTAAATTATCTGTTGCCTTAAAATGAGGATAAGGCAAATATAGTTCTTAAAATCTAAAACCCAATGATGCTTGTATGTTGTTATTTCGATAGTTAGTATTAGGGATAATCGTGGTTATACCTTGACAATACCTTATTTGAACGATAAACTTATTTAAATCAACAAGCAAGCCTGCAACCAGCCCACAATCAAAATCTCTACAATTATTTAAGTTGGTCTTACTTTCATCGGTTTTTTGACAGGCATTCAATAAAACACCCATTTGAGGCCCAAGTTCAAATCCTATCGGAATATCCTTAGATATAATATATTGAAACATGAAAGGTATTCGCATGTAATTCAATCTAATCCTATTAACGTCAGGATAGCCCGCTTCAAAACCCTCTCGTGAATACAATACTTCCGGGGAAAAACGAAAGGATTTATTCAAATCAATATTCACAAAAACACCCGCATGACAACTTATTTTAGTGTCATAGGAATTAACACCTGAAGCATTAAGGCCGATCTTTATGCCGGGCCGCACCTCTGCAATGGCCCTATTTGTACACATTAAAGTGATTAACAATAATATAATTTTAAAATATCTCATTGCCTATTAATCCAAAATTTTAATGGCAAATCCACTTAACGTTACTTTACCAGGATAACTTTCTATTTTTATTGATTTAAAATTAACTATTGCATCTGCTCCAATCGATTTAGCATATTGAACAAATTGGTCAAGCACATATTCAGGAGTTGGTGTAAACCAATTATCACCACGCGGCTTTTTAGATCTTAATGTATTTTTATCTATGTATAAATCATCCTTTACTTCTGATTGAGAAAAACCACGCCTTGTGACAATTTTCTTTTCGGTATATCCAAACGTAAACACCATTTCTATATCAGCCAAAGAAGTATATTCCCTGTTGATGTTATCGGTGGGGGTAATAATAAATCCCTGTTCGGAATACTTTCTAAAATCTATGGAGTAAACATGTTCCGAATACATAGGTATAGATGCGCACGAAGTAAATAATAGCCCACAAACAATTACACTCAATACATAAGTCGTTTTCATAATAAATAGAAGATTTATACAACAAACGGCACCAAAACATGATGCCGTTATATTGGTTATTTCTTGCCTAAATTCTTGGACAAAGACATCATCCGTCCTTTATTGTTGTAAATAGGTCTTTTTGACCTATTACATAGCTCTCTTTTTTTCGACGGTTTCGTCGATCATCTCTTGTTTGACCCCCATTGCAATTTCCATTAATGCAATTAATCTGTCAATTCGTTCACCCTGCTTTGCATATTCCACATCTCTGCGTTCCAATGCATCAAAAGCCCTGTTTAACATACTCTCATTGTTTATAGGTTCAACATTAGGGTTAATAGGTAATTCAGTCCTTTCTTGTATAGTATTCGCCTTTAACATTTCACCTTTACCAGTTAGTAGCCACTCTGCGTTTAAATAAGGAAATTTCTCTGTAATCCTCTGTAGCTTATCAGCTCCAATTCCTTTGGATATATTGTTTACATAGCCATTAGAGAGGCCGACAGCCTTTTCAAACCTCGACTGACTCAAGCCCTCTCGCTTTATAAACTCTATAAGTCTCTGTTTTACAGACATAAAATCACTATCAAGAAAAATATTTATAAAAATCTCTGTAAATAATTTGCTTATTGCAGAGAAATCTCTATATTTGCATTAACAAAACAAATCAAACAACTATTCTACAATACAAAGTAAACAATAAAGGCCAAATAAACAAATAGTAAAAAAGTACCGAAGGCTTATTAACGGCAAATAAACAGTTGATTACACACATCAATATGGAAACATTAGCACAGTCAACCAAATTCATCATATCGATAAACTACTACGAAACAGACAGCGCGTCCAGCATGCACAAGTCTTATGTGGAGTACGAGGTAACCGACGAGAAAGGTGACTTATTCTACCGTGTTAAGCAAACTAGGTCAATGCTCATGGGCAATTTTGATGATCCGGTAAGGCAATTTGAGATGGCAATGTTGGGATTACCGAAAAAAGGCAAGGGAGGAAAGAATATTAGAGCCTATAATCGAAATCGTCTTGGCTTTATCAAGAAATTCTGGCGCAGAAAGATGTTTGCAAAGAAGGTCTATTTCATAGCCTAACTTCTCGATATTGGCTTTTAACAGTTCTTCCTGTGCAACAAATCCGCCACGCCGAAAGAAATCATGCATATCAACCTTAACATCAATGAAAATGCAACTTTTGGTTTTACTCAAAGATAAAAAATTCATGTCTTCAAATTGCTCGAGTATAGAAACATACATGCAAGGATCAATACCAAATGAAAGGCATTCTTTTTCGGGGATCAATCCTTTACGAAGGTCGCGATCCAACAGGTTGCTCAACAAATCATCTTTAAGTTTTGGTGTAATAATCATAGGTAAAGTCATTTAGCAGACACTAATATAAGCAAGATAATCACAAAATAACAAAATATACATAACATGATACCACAAAGAAGGGTCTTGACAAAAAACCAGCAAAAGTGGGCCAAAAAGAAAGCCAGAGCAATCGAGCTTTACGAGCAGGCCAAAGCTGAAAACAACGGGGTTGCCCCGCGCGGAACATACATGGCGATTGCAGAGATTTTGAAGGTAACGGACGCTTACGTCGGTAAAGTGGTCAGGGAATATGAACGGGAAGGAAGTGCTGACAGCTAACGAATACCGGATGATCGAAACGATTGCTACGGGACGTTCAGACAAAGAGGCGGCTTACTACTTAAATAAAGCTTACTCGACCTTCAAGAACACCAAAAACAAGATTTTCGATAAGCTCGGTATTCCTCATAACACTTCGGCGCTTGTGGCCTGGTACTACTGCATTAAAAGCGGCGCACAGCTCCCCGAATTTATCCGCACATGGGATGCAAAAGGAATTATGGCTGGAATTATTCTACTGGCTTTTATTCCGAATGAAATGATCTACCAAAGTGAAACCTACAGAGAAGTACGGCGGGGTAGGGAGATCGAAACGATTTGCCGCCGAGGCAGAGGACGAGAGGAAGCACGAACGATCAGTATAACAAGTGTAATTGTTTCATAGGATAAAGATTATGGACTATTCTGCATCGGGTATAGCGGCTTATGTGGCCGATTTGGAAATAGAAAACCGCCAGCTAAAAAAAGAGCTCAACGATTTACGCGCAAACAGTGTAAACGCAGACAAATTTTATGGGGCCCTCCTTAGTTTGCACACAGTCGCTTCGCTACAAAGTGTAGACCCACGGACAGTCAAGGCTTATGTTGATTCGGGTGCTATTCCCAAACATCCTGACAGCACAGATAGCCGCACCTATATCCGGGGCTCTGTTGCACTCAAGTTAGACTTCTCTGAATTAAGAAGAAATCACTAAAACCTACAAAGCCATGAACGACGAATTTATCATCACACCCGGCCCCGCTCCGGATTCAGCTTTGAATCCACTGAGGGCAAACCTTTCCCGGCTGGCTCTTTCCGACGAAGTCAGCGATGAGGATAGAGAGGCGATCAAAGAGTACCTCGACAAATTGTAAGATTCCGCCCCTTTAGTCTAACGGGAGAGAGACGGCGAACACGCATAACCGGTTATTGCTTGACTGAAGATGTTTTTGTGCGCGTGTGAGCAGGTAGCGGTTCGAGTCCGCTAAGGGGTGCAAAATTGAGAAACTATGGAAATGCATATCACACCTGAAATATATGCAGAGGTCTATGGGAGGTTACTGAAGGCTATCGATGACAAGCTCTTCTATAATGGAAAAGTCGAATATGACACCGATGACTTCTATTCCACTCTTGATGTTACCGTGATTATTGACCGTGACCTGTATACGAATCAGATTATTGACATAACACCGGTATGGTGGGAATACCACCTAAACACGAGAGACGAAGAGGTTTTAACGGACTTCAAATGGAGTGAAATGATAACACACGGTTCCTGCTTCCGTAAAGCAGGTTAGGTTAGTAATGTTGGTTTAGGTTAGCAGCCATTTTTTACGATCCGGACGGCAATCCGGGTCACCCCTCCGCCCTACGGGAGTATCGCGGAGTTTTTAAAGGACGAATCAAAACACTCAATACCATGAAAGGTTATAAAGGTTTCGACAAAGATTTGAAGTGCCTCGATTTTCAGTACGAGGTCGGCAAAGACTATACCACCGAAAGCAAGATCGAAGCCTGTAAAAATGGCTTCCATTTCTGTGAAAACCCGATGGACGTATTGGGGTATTATCCCCCTTCCGATAGCCGGTATTGCATAGTTGAAAGTAGTGGTCAGGAAGATCGAGATGGAGATGACAGCAAAGTCGCTACATCTAAAATTCATATTTCCGCTGAAATCGGACTGAAAGGACTTATTGAAGCCGGGGTGAAATTCATTCTTGATAAAGTCAACTGGAAAGATAACAAAGAATCAAACACCGGCAACTGGTCAGCAGCTACCAACACCGGCGACCGGTCAGCAGCCATAGTGTCAGGTAAAGGTTCAGTTGCAATGGCTATCGGTTATAAATCAAAAGCTAAAGGAAGTCTTGGCTGTTGGATTGTACTGGCAGAGCAGAATGACAATTACGAAATTATCAATGTTCAGTCTATTAAAGTTGACGGAGAGAAAATCAAGGCCGACACTTTCTATACTCTTGTGAATGGTGAATTTATCGAAACAGAATAATTATGGACTATTTATCGGAACCCCAAAAGAAGATCAAAGCGGCCCTATTATCGGGTATCAGGCTGACAACCGCACAAGGTAACCGAATGGCCCAGACTGTGGATTTTCGCAAAATCATATCAAGATTGAAAAAGGATGGGATGGCGATAAAATGGTTTTGGAATGCTCGCAAAGACCAGGACGGTAAAATAGTCGCACGATAAAAACCTATTACTGTGAATCCCCGCTTCCCGCTAAAGGGACGAAGATCGATGGTTTTGGAGAACCGAGTTTTAACGAAATGTTTTGGAATCAGTAAACATCATACCCAGAGGCAGGCAGACGACCTATCCCGGACAGACGGGGACAGTTCCGGGAAGGTGTGGGGAACCCTCGACAGCGATTATAACGAAGGAGAATCCGCGCTGTTAAAAGGTCTGCTGACAGCCCGGAAAGACGGGCAATTTGGACAGGTGGCGGAATTGGTAGACGCTAATACATGTGGTAAGTATGCCGAACAAGGCGAGCAGCATTAATGAGTGTGTAAAAGACGCTTACCGTAAGCACTCATTGCAGGTTCGAATCCTGCCCTGGTCCACAAGGTCAGATGAGAAGAGTGGACCATTATTTAACGCGAGACGCACCATCGATACGTTGGTTGAAAGCCGGGAAAGACCGGCAATTGGACAGGCAGCCGCCGGGGACGCCCGGATAAGTGGCAGGCAATGATGCGGGGAGTGCGCCCTTGAGATGTACAGCAAGACAGGGCCAACACAAACGAAGCCGACAGATACCCTTTCTCGCGGGTAAGATTCAAAGCTGTCGCCGGGGCAGAACCGGCCCTGTCCGCAAAGGAGACCCTAATCTCCCTCAAACCTCAAAAATTGTAGTTATGGAATCAGAAAACAAACTTACCGTGATCGAGGACAACAGTATGTTGGTCTTCGGGTCGCAAAACAACTTCGAGAACGCCCAAAGGATGGCAAAAGCCCTTTGCAGTTCAACAATCGTCCCGGTGATGTACCAGGGAGAAAAGAACCTTCCCAACTGCATTGTCGCCCTTGAGATGGCTAACCGTATCAAGATGTCCCCCCTGATGGTTATGCAGAACCTTTATATCGTACATGGCAATCCGGGTTGGTCGTCCAAATTCCTGATTGCGGCACTAAACGTCAGCGGTCGTTTTTCTCCGATCCGCTACGAGTGGCGCGGAACCGAAGGACAGGACGATTGGGGATGCCGGGCGTGGGCTTATGACAAATCGGACGAAAAGCTCGAAGGTGCTTGGGTGGACATCAATATGGCCAAGAAAGAGGGTTGGTATTCCAAAAACGGTTCGAAATGGCAGACGATTCCCCAGCTGATGCTTCAATATCGCGCCGGGGCATTCTTCGCCCGGACTTACGCTCCTGAGATCGGAATGGGCATGCAGACCGCTGAAGAACTCTACGACGCACGGCCTATCCCGGTAGAAGCAAGGGTTATTCCCAATGAGATCGATCCTGAAACGATTTCCACCGAGCAAGAGGCCAAAGACGCGCTTTTAAGGGGTTATATCGACAAAGCCAAGTACGACGAATTACTCAGCAAGGCCCTGGGAAGAAAAGACGAACCGGAGGAAAAGAGCTTTGCCGAGCAGCAGATCGCAAACAACGCTTTCGGTTTGAAAGATATAGCCAAAGAGCATGGAACAGCTACAGAGAACTCCTGAATGGTATTCGGGCAGATTGGAAATGTTTACGAGCTCGGAGCTGGACGATCTCCTCTCCGAGCCCAAAAGTAAAGCCGACAAGGAAGCCGGCAAACTTTCCGAATCGAGTAAGGATTACGTTTACGACAAAGTATCCGAGCAGATCACCAACGGAACAATCCTCGATTACAAGGAACTCAACAACAAAGAGGTCAAATGGGGGCAGCAGTATGAAGACGAGGCCCGAATGCAGTATGAAGCCAGAACGGGTAATAAAGTCGATTTGTGCGGCTTCATACGCTATAACGAATATTTCGGCGGTTCCCCGGATGGATTGGTAGGTGAAGATGGAATCATTGAGATCAAGTGTCCTTACAGCGGGAAAAATTATGTAGAGTACCTCCTATTGGAAACGCAGGAGGATTTGAAGAAACTGAACCGGAAGTATTACACCCAGATTCAGGGGAACCTGATCGTAACAAGTCGAAAATGGTGTGATTTCATAGCATACGATCCTCGGGTTCAGAATCCGGATTTGGCCCTTAAAATACTTCGGGTAGAACGGGATGAGCCTTTCATCGATTTTTGCCTGAAACAGCTTAAAAAGGCCAATAAGTACAAAGAAGAGATCAAAAGTAAACTTTTAAAAATGATCGCATGATGGATGATATTCTGGTGGAGTGCAATGGGGAGTTACTGCCTGAAACAATGGCTGGCAGGCTCGAACCTCTTTGCAGGGAAGCCCACGATATACAGCAGTATCTCAACGCCCCTTATTCCGGTGAAATCAATGTCTTGCTCGACCGGCTATCCACTCTCAACGTCTACATGGCCCGATCCGGTGAGATGCTTGCCGAGGCTGTTTTCCTGCAGGAGGAAGCCATCAACAGGGCTTTCGAGGAAAACAAAGATCGAATCGATTGCATGGCGGCCACGGTAGCCAACAAATACCTGACGAGTTGCTGCCGGCATGAAAACAGGTTAGTCAAGTGGTTGGACCGGATCAACGCCACCTGCAAACATCAATCTGATAATCTCAGGACGCAGATAAGCTTCGTAAAGGAGCAGGTTAGATTGGATGGGAGGGGTTACTAATGAATTACAAGGCCAAATTAGACCGAATTTTCAGCGAATATGTCCGACTGAGGGATTCCGATAGCAACGGTTACGGACGCTGTATTTCGTGCGGAAAAGTAGTTTTTTGGAAGGATGCGGATGCAGGCCACTATGTCAACCGGAAGCACATGAGCTTACGCTACGATGAATCTAACGTGAATCTGCAATGTAGGAGTTGTAACAGGTTCGACGAAGGTAATATGATCGGATATAATCACGGTCTTATCGAGAAGTACGGGGATAAGGTTATTCCCTATTTGGACATCAAAAGACACAACATCAGTAAAATCGGGCCGACCGAATATGCGGTGCTGATCAAGCACTATCAGCAGGAGATTAAAAGGCTTAAAGAGCAAAAAGGATTGTAAGAAATACAAGTAATGGCAAAACGATTTACAGATACCGATTTGTGGGACAAAGAGTGGTTTATGTCTCTCTCTTGTAAGCATAAATGCCTTGTCCGGTTCATCTTCGATAAATGCGACCAAGCGGGTGTTTGGTCGGCTAATTGGGCGCTTGCGTCAGCTTACATAGGCGATCGGGTCACCCATGATGATTTGTCGGCATTATCGGGAAGAATTGAGCAAATCGGCGCAAACAAATATTTCATCCCGGACTTTATAGAATTTCAATACGGGCAATTGACGGAATCGTGCCGGCCTCATAAAAAAATCATCTCACTTCTTCAAAAACACGGTTTATATGAAAGGGTATTGAAAGGGTATCCAAAGGGTATTGATACCCTTGAAGAAAAAGACACATACAAGGAAGAAGAAAAAGAAGAAGGGGGTACGGGGGAAACACAACCATCATCCGAAGGCTCGGATTTCACCTCAGAGCTCTCAATCGTTCAACAAGAATTGCAAACGCAGACAATCTGGTTGGATCAGGTAGCTATGCAGCGTGGATTGAAAAACACACAGGAGGCTCGAATGTGGCTTGAGAAATTCTTCGGGGAACTTCGCATCCGAGGAGACACGGTAAAATCCCTACATGACACGAAAAGCCACTTTGTGAGCTGGCTAAAGATTCAACTGGACAAACAAAAACCCCAGAAAAATGGAAAATATATCCCAACACGCATCTCAGGATCTGATTTCGATTGACGGGATTATCAAGTCCCTTCAAATTCAACGTGAGGAAAAATACCGCGCTGCCATCCGCAAGAGAATCGTTTTGGACTATTCCCCGGCAGATTTCACCAGATTGATGAAAGCTTTTGCGGAGCTCGTGATGTCCGAACGCGGGGAGTATTCCGAGTTCACGATAGACCGCAGTAACGAGCCGGTCATACTCGAACTCTACAAATACTCGACAATGGATAAATCTTTCTCTGGAAATTTATTCCTCGGAGTTGCCCTGATCGGGAGCTATGGTTGTGGAAAATCCCTGATAATGGACGCTTATTCAAGGTTGGTCAATCAGTTCGTCCAGTCGAAAGGATTGCAGGTTTGCCCGGTTCTGTTTAAAACAAGCATGGAGTTGTACAACCTTGCCAAATCAGGTATCACAAGCCAAATGCTTCATACTCCGCTCGTGATTGACGAGATAGGCCGGGAGCCCAAAGTCGCCAAAGACTACGGCAATGAATCAACCCCGATGATCGATCTTCTCTTTGAGCGTCACCGCAAAGGAACCATAACCCACGCTACCGGAAATTTCACGCTTGAATCTCTTTCTGAGATGTATGGGAAGATGCTTGGTGACAGATTAAAACAGATGTTCAACTTCATTAAGCTAAACGGAAGTAGCCGTAGATAAAGCATGAAAGATAACTACACCTGTTCCGAAGTTGCCGACACCAGATGTCACGACAAGGAAAGATTTACCCTCCTGATGAGTTTGGATGAACTGTTAAACTACTTAAAAAGCAAAGAGAAATGACCGTCCTTGAAGCTATCGAGCAACTGACCGCCGAGCGAAAAGAGAAAAGAATCGAGCCGCTGAACATTGTTTTTCGGAGTATCTACGACAAACTTTCTATCAGTTGGTTCGAGATGGTCGAAGAGCTCGAAAGGCTGAAAGAAGCAGGATTAATCCACATCGGGGATACGCCGAAAGACAGATACGCAAAACTATTAAAAGCCAGATAATCATGAGTAAATACATTAGTTTGGACGTCGATACCGAAGTTGAATTTTATGTAAGAGATATACTGGAGAAAATCGATGATGATGAGCTGCGTGGCGAGGTTATCCGCAGGAAGTTGTCTGCCAGGGTTAATCTGGGAGCAACTACCGTCGAGAATTACAAACCCGGAGAATTCCGCCGCATCCTGTGCAATTCCCTTTCGCTGGGTTATCAAGTGTCCGATGATGAGATTCTAGGCAGGATTAAAGAGTGTTTGTAAACCGTCCCGTCCGGGGCACAGAATGAAGAGAGATGATTTTGGATGCCATCCATAATTCTGATTGCATAAACTTCTTGCGGGATCTGCCGGAAAATTCAGTTGACTGCTGTGTGACCTCTCCGCCATACTACGGCCTCCGTGATTATAATGTTATCGGTCAGATAGGACTGGAGGAAACACCGGAAAAATACATCTCCCGACTGGTTAGCGTCTTTCAAGAAGTTCGTAGAGTACTTAAACCGGAAGGAACTTTATGGATAAATATCGGAGATTCCTACGCCGGAAGCGGCAAAGGTGCATGGAAGAATAAAACTGCTCAGAAGGAAATTTATGTACCTAATCCTGGCAGTATTATTACCCGAATGCCGAATGTTTGGGAAGGAATTAAACCGAAAGACCTAATCGGTATTCCGTGGATGCTGGCTTTCGCGTTGAGATCTGCCGGTTGGTATTTGCGTCAGGATCTTATCTGGGAGAAACCAAACTGCATGCCGGAAAGCGTTAAGGATCGTTGTGTGAAATCTCACGAGTACATTTTTTTGTTCAGCAAAAGTCCTAAATATTATTTCGATTTCGAAGCCATTAGGCAACCTGCACAACCTTCAACCCTGAAACGGGTATCGCAAGACTTAGAGCATCAAACCGGATCTACACGATCATTAAAAAAGAACGGAACAATGAAGGCTGTTATCGGCGGCCGCAAGCGCGCCAACCAAAATAGTATTATCGATGATTCCGACCCCATGTTTAGAAGTAACACTTACCGAGAATTCGAATACACCGGCTATGCCAACAAACGCAGTGTATGGGTGGTATCAACAGCTCATTGTAAAGAGGCGCATTTCGCCGTGTTTCCTGAAAAGTTAATCGTGGATTGCATCAAGGCTGGATGTCCGGAGCACGGTATTGTTCTAGATCCATTCATGGGATCAGGAACTACCGCTGTTGTTGCCAAGAAACTGAACCGACATTATCTCGGTAGTGAGTTGAACCCTGATTATATCCGAATCGCAGAAAAGAGACTGATTTACTACAAGACACAACAAACAATGTTTTGATGATGAAAAGCAAACGAGCAGAAGAATTTATCAATAACAGCTCTGAGCTGATTGACGGCCTAGAGTGGATGGTTGACGCATCAACAGCCCGTCGAGCCGTCGAGCTTGCCGAGCAGGACGCAGAAGAGGAAGTCAACCATTACCGCAAAGAGCTAGAGGAATCCAAGAGGCGTGAAGAGTTGGCCCGAAAGGTAATCGATGACCAGAGGAAGAAAATCGAGATGCTGAAAGCAAGAGCGGTATGCGCGTTCGACAGTCTGGATTTTACGGAATTGATGACGGCTGAATGTGTGCAGGATTTTGATAACGTTAAGTGCAGATTACGAGGATTATTCCTTCAAATACTCAACGAGCGATGACCTTCACTACCCCCTGCTTTGTTCGGGTTGAGAATCCGGAGAAGCGAAAAGAGTTGATCGAGTGGCTGGAAGGGATTGGATATACCCACTTCCCATTTATACACGATAGTTGTTTGATAGCTACCGATTCAGACGGTAGAATATGGCTTACCGATGCAAATAGGGACGGGGCTTACGATTGTCAAACTGATACTGATTTATTCAAAGCCCTGGCGGCGATGAATGAATGGAACGACCGGAAACAATGGTATGCATACACAGAGTATCCGACCAATGAGGGTAAAAACGGTGTTCGGAAGTTTGTTTTCAATGAGCCTGCGCGATTCGATTCTTTTGTAGACGTGCCATCAGGTTATTACCGCAAAGCCACCGCCGAAGAGATTGTCGAATACTTCAAAAATAAAGAGCGATGAAAACACCCCAAGAAGCGGCCAGAGAGTACGCCGAAAGCAAACAGGCTTTTCAGAATAAAGACATTATTACCGAAGCAAGCGCCGCTTTCCTAGCTGGTGATGCTTTCGGCTACCGCAGAGGCATGGAAAAGGCATATCGGTGGATCAGTGTGGATGATGAGCTTCCAGATTACGACACTCTGATTCTTGCAAAAGATACTGATTGTCATATAGATTTAATCCGTGGATGGCAGTTGAAAGAACGCATCAAACCTTATGCTGTACAAAATTTCTACACCCACTGGCGTCCCATCTAACGAGTAAAGGAGTAAGAAGATGAAACCGATTTTATTGATTGTTATTGGTGCTTTGGCGCTTGTATGCAGTTATTTCCTTGGCCAACAGTCAACCGTCGAAGTCTCAGAAGGCATGAAATTTTGGTTTGGTTTTTTGTGCCTCGTCGGAACAATAAGTGGGCTTTTTATGCTTGCAATAGGAATGCTTGAAGTATTTGATGATTAACCCGCCTTCGGGCATAACAGGAGAAGAAGATGAAAAAGATAATGTTTAACGACCGGTACGGCTTGACGCAGGCGGTTATCGAGGGGCAGAAAACCGTGACCAGACGGATAATGAATCGGCAGCCTGATCCGGATGATATCGCCTACATGGAGCCGAAAGACTATCCTTGTCAGCCTCCCTATAAAGTCGGCGAGATCGTAGCCGTGGCGCAGTGTTACGCAGACATACATAGCGAATTGATGATCGGAGATTTTGGTGATGATTGTTACGATAGCTTCAAAAATGCCGTAGTGCATGATAAGGCAGGTTGGCACAACAAAATGTTCGTCCAGGCCGATCTGATGCCTCACCAAATCCGCATCACTTCTGTCCGCCCTGAGCGGTTGCAGGATATAACCGATGAGGATTGTTTGAAGGAGGGCCTTGAGTGGCAACATGGGGCAAATATGTTTTATGTAAACTACAACCGCACCAACAATTCGCGTGAATTGCTCGGTGATACTCCCCGCGAAGCCTTTGCCTCCCTCATGGATAAGATCAGCGGTCGAGGAACCTGGGAACGGAACCCCTTTGTTTGGAGAATTGAATTTAAACTGGTGAAGTGATGAAACCGCAATTTAAAGGCACGCCGGGACCCTGGAAGATCGGAAAATATCCAGATAACGATGTGGTTTTTGGTCCTGACGGTCATGGTGTCGCATGGATTGAAGATACAACCGCATCATGTGAAGAAGAGGCCAACGCTCGTCTTATCGCCGCCGCCCCGGAACTGCTGGAAGCCTTGCGGAAAACCAACGAACTACTCAAAGACTTGGACAACACGCACACCGGGGATAATAGATACGCTGACTTCGCGATTCAGTACTCGGAAAACAGAAAGTTGATTGAGAAAGCATTGGAGGGTTAACTATGTGGACAAATGAAAGTCAACAAAAGGTGCTGATTCAGGCTCTCGAAAAATTTGGAGCACCGGCGCAAATCAATATGGTTATAGAAGAATGCGCCGAATTGATCCAAGCCATTCGAAAACACGACCGGAAGCCAAGTGGCGCAACCCGAAACAACCTACTGGAAGAGATGGCTGATGTACTGATCTGTGTCGAGCAATTGGTTTATATCAGTTACGCTTACGAGGACATTCCAAAGATCATTGCCCGTAAAATTAACAGACTGTCCAAGCGGATGGAGAAAGGAGAATATTAGCGATGAGCACAACAATCAAAATGTGGGCGGTGTTTGATCCGGAAGGGGATTTGATTGTCTGGACTACACGCACTCAAATTTACAATAGTCAAGAGTCTTTTTTAAAGAATGCATTTTGGCCTTTTGGTGGACATATACATTCCATTGATTGGCCTAAGTATGAGAAACAAGGTTACACCTGCCGCCCTGTGTGGGTGACGATTGAAGAAATAGAAAAACCTAAAACGAAAAATGATGAGTAAAGACCAATACACGTGGTTTGATCGCTGCGAGAACTGTGAGAAAGAATTGCCGAACGATCAAATGCACTATGACCGGAACGGGTGTCCTATTTGTCCGGAGTGCTGGGCCTTGCTGAAAGATGATCCGGAATTTAAAGTAGAGCCCGAAAACAAAGAAAAATGAAAGTCAAGGAGATCATTAACCAGCTTCACAATTTCCAGAAGTGGAGACGCGGAGCGGATATAGAGCAGCCCGATCCCATCGAGATCGGCAAGGCCATAGACGGGGCTATTCGGGAGTTGCGGAACTTCCAGAGGTTGAAAGTGAAAATTGAGAAAAAGAAACTGCCGCAAGGCGAAAAATAAAAACGGAGGGTGTCCGCCTCACCCTCCAACGACTAACCCAAACCCAATGTTATGAAAATTGGTAATGCAAATATAACAAAAACCTGAAATATGAAAAGAACCTTACTTTATTTTCTTCTTGCCTTTATAGCCGTGATTCTTGCCGCCTGTGAGCTCAACAAGAACAAGCCGGGCAAGATCATCTTCGACCGTGTCCCCTTCGTCTATGCCACGATAAACGGCCAAAGGGAGCTATTCTTAATAGATACCGGAGCGTCTACATCTATGCTGGATAAAAAGCTCTGTGACGAAGCGAAAATCTACTACATGGCTACCGGCTTAGAGGTAATCGGCGTAGACGGAACCTCGATCCCTCTAAAGACCACTGGAAGAATCCCGTTTACGCTCGACAGCATCCCGTATTCGGCCAGCTTCGCGGTACAGGACATGACCAGTCTACGACGGGCTACCGGAAAGAACGTAAGAGGATTGATCGGCTCGGATGTGCTGGGATTTTACCGGTTGACGGTGGATTTTAACAAATGTGAGTTGAGATGATTACTGAGGCTATCATTAATGAAGTTGCCCGAAAGGTTGAAGCGGTAACCGGATTTTCCCTTGAAGAGATTAGAAGTAAAAGCAGGTACTATCCACTCGTTCGGGCCAGGGTTATTCTCGTATACGAATTAAGGCGGCAGAACCTAACGTATATCGAAATAGCCAACGCGATAAACAGGGATCATTCAACGTTGACGCATTATTTTACAGCCTATAGGGATAAATACGATGCCGATCCCGTATTTCGCAAGATGGCAAATTGTTCTAAAGGTAGACAAACCCTATAGGGAAAACAGTAATAAATGCGGTTGAAATTGGACTAAAAGTAGAATGATGAAAAAGATTATCTCAATAGAAAAAGTATCGAACGGCTTTATTGTCACCAATGGCAATCTAAAGCGCGTCTATGACAGCAGCCCTTTAGAGTTTGAATTAGACCAGATTCATCAGATGCTCTACAACTCCAAAGAAGGGGATTCGCATACTATCGTGATCGAAGTAGATCCGCCCGTCTTCACCTCACAGGATAATGATTCGATTGAGCTTTGCGGTTTGCTTTGGGATAAAGATAATATCTCGATAGGTGGTACAGAAAAGGATGGTCATCATTATTTCACTTGGACAGAGGCAATGGAAGCCGCCCAAAAACAGGGTAAGCGCTTACCGACCGCAGACGAATGGAAGGCTTTATGTGATCTTGGTTCAACATGGGATGAGGAATTAAGAGGGCGTTGGTTCGATGGGAATCATAACACGGATCACAAGGGGTCTATTTTCCTTCCGGCTCGCGGTCATTATGACGAGAGGGATGTACTTATGGTGCGTTGTGGTTTATACTGGGCCTCGTCGTCCATCATAGGCGTCTGTTTGAAATCACACGGCTTGCGCTTCAGCTGCAATAATGCGTACGTGGGTTGCTACGGCGTCGGCCACCGATTCTCTGTTCGCTGTGTACGTGATATTGCAAAGTAATTATCGGGTGAAATTCCGATAGTTGCCCTAAAAACAGGTAAAGTGCCCTTATAAACAAACTATTTTTGTAAAAACACACTATATGGGAATTGTGACGGAGCATGAACTAACAAAAAGTGTGTTTTTACAAAAATAGTTTGTTTATA